>VMHT01188927.1_pt1 | contig 27151 bp, 27 predicted proteins | sample 4693611 | NCBI WGS metagenome assembly VMHT01 (sample SAMN12280063, study PRJNA550983) | marine metagenome | isolation source: seawater sampled from same location over 5 years 0.02-0.2 micron viral filtrate | place: USA: collected off the coast of southern California halfway between the port... ...
AACGAGAACAGAAGCGATTCGAAGAGAGCAACACATTAAGAAGTGGAAAAGTCGAATAATGATTGAGAAATTATTTAAAAAGTAGCTCATCCCGAAGTAAATTCGGGACAAGGTATGGTTCAGAGCATCCCGATTTTACATCGGGAGGATCAGGCAATTGAATCCCTTCGCGCCCACTTTTATTCTCAAATCCCAAAGTACACCTACTTTAGGGATTTTTTTATGTCAAAATTTCACATTTATATACTATTTTCTGAAGCGCTGAATAAATATTATATCGGTTCTACACAGGATATTAATATACGTTTAGAAAAGCATTTACGAAGCAAACAAGGTTTTACATCGAAGGCTAAAGATTGGGTTCTGGTGTATTCGGAAGCGTTCAAAACGAGAACAGAAGCGATTCGAAGAGAGCAACACATTAAGAAGTGGAAAAGTCGAATAATGATTGAGAAACTATTTAAAAAGTAGCTCATCCCGAAGTAAATTCGGGACAAGGTATGGTTCAGAGCATCCCGATTTTACATCTGGGGGGCAGGGGTTTTCCGAAGTAAATTTGGAATAAACTAAATCCCTTCGCGCCCACTTTTATTCCCAAATCCCAAAGTAAACCTACTTTAGGGATTTTTTTATGCCAACATTTTACGTTTAAGAGTCACGAATACTGGTTGATTAAGCAAGAGTTTTTTCTTCAGCTTCAATATAATTGGCAAGGTATTGAGCGTCTTTTTTAATTCCGCCTAAAGTTGCTGAGCCTCTTGTATGCAACCAGGGAAGACCTATAAAGTAAAGTCCTTCAATATTACTTATGCCGCGATTATGCTTGGGGTAGCCGTCTTTGGTAAGTTCCAGGCCTTCTATCCAGCTAAAATTTGGTCGATAACCGGTGGCCCAGACGATATTTTTTAGCTCTTCAATTTTTCGATTTTCAGTAACAATAATTTCACCTTTTGCATTTTTAGTCTTTCCTACAGGGATTACATTATCTCTTTTCAAGATTCCCTTCACATCTGTTCCGATTATGGGTTGCTTAGACTGACTCAATTTTTTCCCCAACCAGGTTTTTCGGCTAAAATTTAGAAAGCCTATTTTAGTAAACCACCACCATAAAGTTTTTCCTAAAATTTCCTGCGGAAGCACACGCACATCGGTAGCGCCCGAAAAATAAGTTGTTCTATTTGTCTGGGAGACTTCATCTAAGATTTGAAAACCCGAATCTCCGGCTCCTACAACCATAGCAGGCCCTTCCTGCAATTGACTGGGATTTTTATAGTAGTTACTATGAATTTGGAAAACATCTGTTGATATTTTCTTTGAAAAAGATGGTGTGTAGGGAATATGAAACGGTCCCGTAGCGATAACTACATTTTTGGACTTAATCTCGCCCTCCTGATGTTTCAGAATAAAGTAATCCTCTTCTTTGCTAACCTGCTCCACCAATGTATTTAGACGAACATCAATATTAAATTTAGCTACATAGTTTTTAAAGTATTCAGCTACATCTTCTTTAGTAGGGTAATAACCTTTTTTCGCAGGAAAATCCATTCCCGGTAAATTATTGAATTCTGAAGGCGTAAAAAGCTTAAGGGAGTCCCAGCGATTTAACCAGGAAGCGCCTACTTCTTTCTCCTTATCTACCACAACATAACTTTTGTCAAGTTCATTGAGATAATAAGCTATAGAAAGTCCGGCTTGAGCTCCACCAACAATTACAAAATCTAACATTTATTAGGTTTTTTTGTAAAGGTAAGTTTTAATTTCTATCCGTTAAATCTGTTTGAAAAGCTTCAGATTTGCTAATTTTAAATCAAATTTAGCTTATGGAAAGAAAAATAAGGCCTTATGTTCTGGCTGAAACAAACTGGAAGCATATAAAAGATGAAGATTTTAGCGTAGCGGTTTTGCCGTGGGGCGCTACCGAAGCACATAACTACCATTTGCCGTATGCTACCGATAATATTCTTGCCGAAGAAGCAGCGATATATGCTGCGGGAAAAGCCTGGAAAAAGAAAGCTAAAGTTGTGGTCTTACCTACAATTCCTTTTGGGGTTAATACCGGCCAAATGGACGTGAAATTGTGTATGAATCTTAATCCCAGTACCCAGTATGCTATTCTAAAAGATGTAGCGCAGGTTTTGCAGAAGCACAAGATTAATAAACTGGTGATTCTAAATTCTCATGGTGGAAATAATTTTAAGCAAATGATTAGGGAACTAAGCCTTGAAGACCCTAAGATTTTCGCCTGTTCTGTAAATTGGTGGCAAACTACAGATGCAACGCCTTATTTTGATGAACCCGGTGATCACGCTGGGGAACTTGAAACCGCTGCGGTTATGCATTTGCGACCCGAGTTAGTTTTACCGCTTGAAGAAGCCGGTGATGGCAGTGCCAAAACTTTTAAAATAAAAGCTTTAAAAGAAGGTTGGGCTAGTGCACAGCGTGAATGGACAAGCGTAACAAAAGATACAGGGGTAGGGAATCCAAAAGCTGCAACTGCTGAGAAAGGAAAGATCTTTATGGAAAAAACCACCGATATGATCGCTGATTTCTTTGTAGAATTACATTCGGGAGATCTTGAAGATATGTACCATTAATTATAGAAAAACCAATGCTTAAAGCCCTGGCGTATATTTTTGGATTTTTACTTTTGGGTGAGTTAATCACTTATTTTTTTGAAATTCCAATTGCAGGAAATATTCTGGGAATGTTCTTGATTTTTATAGCTCTGCGTTTAAAGCTCATAAAACTTCAGGATGTAAAACCGGCTTCAGATAAACTCATAAAATACCTGGTATTGTTCTTCATACCTTATGGTGTGGGGTTAATGGTTTATTTTGAAATTATTGCCGATTACTGGATGCCAATTTCAGTAGCAGTAATTGCCAGCACGGTGATCACACTTTATATTTCAGCAATAATTATTGAAAAGCTAGAAAAATAATGCAGGAGTTTTTCCAATTACCGGTTTTTGGAGTTTTTATAAGCATACTTGCTTTTGCGGGCGGGCGCGAACTTCGCAAAAAGTTTAATTATGTTCTGCTAAACCCGGTATTGTTAGCTATTTTATTTATCATTTCATTCTTATTGATCTTCAATATTGATTTTGAAGATTATAATCGTGGCGGTAAGTTTATTAGTTTTTTCCTGGGACCATCGGTGGTGGCACTCGGGGTTTTCTTTTATGAAAAATATGAAGAAGTAAAGCAGAATTTAAAGGTGTTTTTGCTTTCTGTAGCGCTTGGTGGAGTAAGCGGAATTTTAACGGTAATTATTTTCCTTTTGCTTTTAAAAGTTCCTGATTTTATTGTTCAATCGCTCGCAGCAAAATCGGTTACCACACCTATTGCTATTGAAATTACCAAACTTACCGGTGGAATTCCTGAAATTACTGCCGGAATTGTAATTGCAGTTGGGATTTTTGGAAATGCTTTTGGCCCTTTTATCCTGAAGAAATTAGGCATTAAAAGTAAAATTGCCATTGGGACGGCGCTGGGAACCGCAGCTCACGGAATAGGAACTGCCCGCGCTTTTGAGGAAAGCAAACTGGCGGGAGTTTACAGCGGACTTGCAATGTGCGTAAACGGAATTATCACAGCACTTCTTACTCCATATTTGCTTCAGTTATTCCTTGGGAGTTTCTCCTGATTCGTTTTCGTTTTGTTCAGTTTTTCGCTTAAAATATTCTATAATTGAAGGTGCGGTAAGTCCGTGAAGGACAACAGAAATTAAAATAATATATGCGGTAATAGCATAGAGTTCATTTTTATGTTCAAAACCTTCAAATTCTACAAAAGCCCAGGAAAGATAGAAAACCGAACCAATTCCTTTAATTCCAAGGAAACTAATTGCAAGCTTATTTTTAAAACTATCTTTTATCCCAATCATACTTATTATTCCGGCAACGGGTCTAATAATTAATACAAAAACGAAAGCAAAAACAATTCCTTTCCAGTCGGTAAGGCTAAGCATCCCATTCATTATAGAAGCTCCAAAAAGAATGATCCATACAACCAGTAGTAAACGTTCTACTTCGTGAATAAAATCGTGCATTTTTGTTTTATAATCTCCACTAACTTTCTCGTAATGCCGCAGGCTTAATCCTGTAAAGAAGACCGCCAGGAAGCCGTAACCGTGTATGAGCTCTGTGGCCCCATAACTAAATAGCGTAAGAGAAAGAGCAAGAAAACCGTCAAAAGTTTTAATACCAGTGTATTTATGAACTCTATCCAGTAAAAAGCCTATAGATCGCCCAATTGCAAAACCTGCTATAGTTCCAATAATAATTTTTAAAAAGAATTTATCAAGTACCCAGTCAGTAAAATCGAATGCGGCCCAACTCCCGGCCTGGGCTACCAAAACCGCCATGTAGGTAAAAGGGAAAGCAAGCCCATCATTTAAACCCGCTTCTGCGGTAAGTGCAAATCTTATTTTTCCTTTGTATTCTTTTTCTCTCTCTGGGTCGTCAAGTTGAGTTTCGGCAGCCAGAACAGGATCGGTGGGAGCAAGAACGGCAGCAAGCAACAAAGAAGAAGGCGCACTTAAATATAGAAAATTTTGACCCAGAAAATATGCTGAAATTATACAAAGCGGCATAGTTAGAAAAACCAGTAAAAAAGGTCTTTTCCAGGCCTTAAAACTGTAATTATTACCAATTTTTAACCCTGCGCCCATCAGGGAGATAATTACGATCATTTCAGAAAAATACATAAGACCTTTATCGGCCCATATAGGATCTGGCCATCCAATTGGTAGTCCTAATGCGAATAATAAAAATCCTATAAGAAGTAAAATTATAGGTCCGCTGATTTTAATACGCTTTGAAATTGATGGCAGCCAGGCCATAATAAGTGTGGTGAAACCAATTCCCGCTAAGATCCAGTAATGTTCTTTCATATATTTAAAATTAACTTTTTTAATTGATCTTGCTTAAAACACCTGGTTTTTTTACAAAAGTCTAACAGTTTAAATAAGATAGGTTTTTAGTTATTCAGCTGATATTTATCATATTAAAATCTTTTTATACAGGTTAACTTTGAGAGAGTAACCAAGGCCTGTAAAAGATGGATACTTCCTTATTTCTCGCTAAATTCTGGGGTTGGTATCTCCTTATTTTCTTTTTTGTACTGAGTTTCAATCCCAGGAGAATACAACAGATCTTTGAAGATCTAAAAGATCAAAAGTTCCTGATATTGGCTGCTTTTGCTGCTATAATTATTGGCTTGCTGAATATTCTTTTTCATAATATCTGGGAACTAAGTTGGAAATTTATAATTACCATCCTGGGTTGGATTTCACTTTTTATAGGTCTTGGCCTCTTTGTTTTCCCTGAACCTACTACGCGCAAACTTGCTGTACTAAACCTCAAATTTGTACAAACAATTTATGTATTGCTTTTCTTACTCGGGATTTTCCTACTGAATATGGGTTATGGACTCGTGTTACAATAAAAATTAAGCTTATGAAATTCATTAAAAAATTTAGAGAGATATCTATAAAAGATGTCACAAAGGTAGGCGGGAAAAATGCTTCTCTGGGCGAAATGTATAACGAACTATCTTCTGAAGGTGTTTTAGTGCCAGATGGTTTTGCCACCACTTCTGAAGGTTTTTGGGCCTTTTTAAAGTCAAATAATATTGAAGAAGACATAAAAAGCTTATTGAAAAAACTTGACAGGAAGAATTATGAGAACCTTAGCAGCATTGGTTCTGAAGCCAGAGAGCTTATTTTAGCAGGAGAATTTTCTAAAGAATTTTCCGAAGAAATTGTTGCGGCATATAGCGATTTGGGAAAAGGAGAAAATATCCAGGTTGCGGTAAGAAGTAGTGCCACGGCCGAAGATTTACCGGGTGCGAGTTTTGCCGGCCAGCATGATACCTTTCTAAATATTAAAGGAAACGAAGCTTTGCTTGAGGCGGTTAAAAAATGTTTTGCTTCTCTTTATACCAATAGGGCCATTAAATACCGGGAAGACCAGGGTTTTTTACACCACGAAATAGCACTTTCGGTGGGAGTGCAAAAGATGGTGCGATCTGATATTAGTTGCTCGGGGATTGGCTTTAGTCTTGAACCTGAATCTGGTTTCAGGAATATTATTCATCTATCAGGTGTTTGGGGATTGGGTGAAAATATAGTGCAGGGATTGGTGAACCCCGATGAATTTGATGTATTTAAACCAACTATTGATAAAGCCGGAAATCCTATTATTCAGAAGAAACTGGGACATAAAGAACTTTCTATGGTTTACGCCGAGTCCAGCGGTCATTCTTCAACCGTAAACATTGAAACACCTCTGGAAAAACAGGATAGCTTTGTTTTAAATGACGATGAGGTAATTAAACTTTCCCGGTGGATTTTATTAATAGAAAAGCATTACAATCGCCCAATGGATGTGGAGTGGGCAAAGGATGGTTTAACCAATGAACTTTTTATTACCCAGGCCCGGCCGGAAACAGTACATAAAGATGAAGATAAACGCTATTATATTGAATATCACCTAAAACAAAAAGGCGAAATTTTAAGCAGCGGAAGCGCGATTGGTTCCAGCATTGCTACTGGCAAAGCACGATTTTTAAAATCACCCGAAGAAGGACATAAATTAAATCCCGGTGAGATTCTTATTACCAATAATACCAGCCCAGATTGGGACCCGCTATTAAAATTGGCAGCTGCAGTGGTAACTGATAGAGGCGGTAGAACCAGTCACGCAGCAATTGTAGCCCGAGAACTTGGTGTGCCGGCAGTAGTGGGAACAAACGATGCTACTACAAAAATTAAAGATGGCGAAATGATTACTGTTTCCTGTGAAGGAAAAACCGGTTTTGTTTATAAAGGTGCCCTGGAATTTAATACTAAGGAAATTGATTTTGGGAAAATTTCACTTCCTAAAACCGAAGCTAAATTTATTCTATCAGATCCAGACAGGGCTTTTCAACTCTCTTTTTATCCTAACACAGGAATTGGATTATTAAGAATGGAATTTATAATTACCCATAAAATAAAAATTCACCCAATGGCTTTGGTGAAATATGATGAGGTTAAAGAAAAAGCGGCGAAAAAGGCTATAGATGAACTTACCTGGCAATATAAAGATAAACGCGATTTTTTTGTTGAAGAATTATCCCGGGGAATAGCCGTAATGGCTGCCGCATTTCACCCAAAAGAGGTAATTGTGAGGCTTAGTGATTTTAAGAGTAATGAATATGCAAACCTAATTGGAGGTCGCCAATTTGAACCTTTAGAAGAAAATCCTATGCTTGGTTTTAGAGGCGCTGCGCGCTATCCGCACCCTAACTATAAAGAGGCATTTGAACTTGAATGTAAAGCTATTAAAAGAGTTAGGGAAGAAATGGGCCTCGATAATTTAAAAGTGATGATCCCTTTTTGCAGAACGATAACAGAAGCAAAAACCGTAATCGATCTTATGAAAGAATTCGGATTGGAACGCGGAAAGAATTCTCTCGAAATCTATATGATGATGGAAATTCCCTCTAACGTAATTCTCCTTGAAGAATTTGCAGAACATTTTGATGGATTCTCCATAGGATCTAACGATCTCACCCAACTAACGCTTGGCGTTGATCGTGATTCAGAACTAATGGTAAGTGTTTTTGATGAAAATAATGCTGCTGCAAAAGAAATGGTTGCCACAGCGATACAAAAAGCCAGGAAAGTCGGGAAAAAAATAGGACTCGGCGGGCAGGCACCAAGTGATTTCCCCGAGTTCGCTTCATTTCTGGTAAAAGAAAAAATAAATAGTATTTCGTTTAATCCTGATGCACTTTTAAAAGGAATAGAAAATATTAATAAGGCCGAGGCCGTGCAGTAAATAAATTCGGAGCAAGCTCAAAGCATTGATATTGGAAAATATAATCTGATTTCGAGATAAGCCACGGAACATTTAATCGCTATTACCGCGTAAAATACTAAGAAATGTCTAAAGATCTGCACACGCTCTCTGTTGAACAAATACTGTCGGAATTTAATGTAGATTCCAATAAAGGATTAACTGCTTCTGAGGTTAAATTAAGATTAGAAAAGCACGGCTATAATCGTTTAAAAAAGAGAAAATCTAAGAATATAGGCCTCATATTTTTAGAGCAATTTCTTGATCCCATAATTTATATTCTGGCTGCTGCCATGGCATTGGCTTATTTCTTTGGCGAATGGTTAGAAGGCACCGCGGTTTTAATAGTTATTCTTATTACCGCTTTAATTGGCTTTTTTATGGAGTGGCAAGCGCTTCGCTCGGTAGAGGCTCTTCAGAAAATGGTAGAAACCCAGGCCAATGTTTTGCGTGGTGGTAAGGAAGAACAAATCAAGGCAGCGGGATTGGTTCCCGGCGACATTGTAATTATGGAAAGTGGCGATGTTATCCCCGCCGATTGCCGAATGCTGGAAACTGAAAGTTTCGCGGTAAAAGAAGCCATTCTTACCGGTGAGAGCAATCAGATTGAAAAAAGTATAGAAAAAATTTCTGGCCAGGTAGCCCTGGCCGATCGCCAAAATATGCTTTATAAAGGTACTATTGCGGTTAGGGGAAATGCGAAAGCAATTGTAGTGGCTACAGGCCTCAAAACCGAAATAGGGCGTATTAGTGAACTAACCAGTAGTGCCGAAAAAGAAAGTACACCTTTAGAGAAAAAACTGAAAAGATTAAGCAGATGGCTCATCTGGCTTACCTTAATTCTCGCCCTGCTTATCATTGTTACCGGTTATTTTCAAGGTAAAGATCTAATGCTGATGATAGAAACCGGGATCGCTTTGGCAGTGGCAGCTATCCCGGAAGGATTGCCTATTGTGGCAACCATCGCGCTGGCTAGAGGGATGCTTCGACTTTCCAAAAGGAAAGTGATAATTAAAAAACTGGAAGCCGTTCAAACTTTGGGTGAAACCGGGATAATATGCACCGATAAAACCGGTACGCTTACCGAAAACAAAATGAGCGTTCATCATTTAGTATTTGGTTCTTCAGAATTCCCTGCTACAGAAGCGGAAAATTTCAAAAAAGACCCAGCTTTTGAAAGGTTTATAGATATTGGTTGCCTCTGCAATAATTCAAAGATGAAAAATGGGGAAATGGCCGGAGACGCCGTAGAGATCGCCCTGGTAGAATTTGCGGCTGAAATGGGTTTTGATTGTAAAGGAATTCAGCAAAAATATCCCAGGAGTCAGGAAATTCCTTTTGATGCTGAAATCAAAAAGATGGCCACGCTTAATCGCGTTGAAGATAATTTCCTGGTATGTGTAAAAGGCGCCCTGGAAGCTTTACTGGAATCTTGCGATTTAGTTTTAACTAAAGAAGGGCCAAAAGAGTTTCAGGATAAAAAAAGGTGGGAAAGACAAGCCGAATTAATCGCTGCCGAGGGGATGCGGGTTTTGGCTTTCGCCTACAAAGAAAGTAAAGAAAAGCCAGAGAAAGAATCCTTGATGGACAATCTCACGTTTGTTGGGATTCTTGGTTTTTTAGATCCACCGCGAAAAGATATTAAACAAGCTATTGAAACCTACAAAAACGCCGGAATAAGAGTGGTAATGATTACAGGAGACCACCCAGATACCGCTAGAAAAATAGGAGAGGAAGTCGGGCTTATTACGGAAGATGCCCCTGCCGAGGTGGTGATAAAAGGCAGTGAACTAGAAGATATAAAAACGATAACAGAAGATCGGCAAAAAACTTTAATGGAAGCGGGGATTTTTGCCAGGATGGTCCCGGGTCAAAAACTGGATTTGGTAGAATTCTATCAGAAAAATAAAGCAATTGTAGGTATGCTTGGCGATGGTGTAAATGATGCACCCGCTCTTAAAAAGGCTGATATTGGGATTGCTATGGGAATTAGGGGGACAGAAGCTGCTAAAGAAGTTGCCGATGTGATTTTAATGGACGATAAGTTTACTTCTACAGAACTTGCCATAAGGCAGGGTCGCACAATTTTTGAAAATATCAGGCAATTTGTAATCTTTTTACTTTCGTGTAACCTGGCAGAAATAATCTCGGTAGCGCTGGCGTCTTTGAGTAATTTACCTATGCCTTTATTGCCACTGCAAATTCTTTTTCTAAATCTTATAACCGATGTTTTTCCTGCTTTGGCGCTAGGCGTGGGAAAAGGAGATCCCAATATTATGAAAGATCCTCCAAGGGATCCGCAAGAGCCTATTCTAACCAAAAAGCTTTGGAGAGCCACAGGTTTGTATGGCTTAAGTATTACGGCTGCTGTGATTGGCGTAGTGGCTTATACCCATTTTGAGATGGGCTTAAGTGCAGTTCTGGTAAATAATATTGCTTTTTATACGCTTATTTTAGCTCAATTACTCAACGTCTTCAATCTCCCCAGAAGAAAAATATCTTTTTTAAAGAACGAGGTAACCACCAACCCCTGGGTTTGGGCAGCTTCAGCTTTTTCAATTTTGGTGATGGTAATAGTTTATCACATTCCTGTGATGGCTGAAGCCTTATCTCTGGTGCCTCTTTCGGCAAACCACCTTTTAGTGATAATTGTCTTTGGTACCGCTTCGCTGGTGATTTCGCAAATTCTGAAGCATTTAAAATTAACCAACTGATCTTATTGAGACTGACGGAAATCATACTTTTTTAATTCAGTTTATATTAATTTCAATAGAACTTAAAATTTTAAAAAGATGGAAAGCATAAGGAAAAGGCCAAAAGGCGATTTTATTGCTGAGGCCAATATGGAGCAGCTCTATGCGCTTACCAAACACTGGAATTCAGATCTACATTTCTTTAAAGACGACCTCAATTTTCTGCATAAACTTTTAGATAGCTACTTTATTTGGATAGATAAGGATGAGAATTACAAAGTGGCTTCCAAAATGAAGAATGAATTATTAAAACTTAGGGAGCGTTGCGAAGATCTTTTGGAAAAAACCGATAAGCATAGGCAACAAATAGGAAAAATGATTCTGGAGAAAATTAAAGATTCCCGAGTTTTTAGATTAGAGCACGAACACTTGGAAGATGAGATTGCAAGTTTTGTGAAAGCTTTCAGGTTGAACCGTTTAGAACTCTTTAAAGTAACTGAATATATTAAGGATACAGATAAGCTTCCCGAGGCCTACTAAGAGGAGAGAAGAAATTAAAGCAGGCAAAGTGACCGTTGTCATATTTTAGAAACTGCCTTCAACTTATCTTTGATTAAACTTAAAACTACTACTAATATGCTCATTAATATTCAATTTATAAAAACAAAAGGAAGTCAGAATTTAACTCAATTTGTATCAGAACACTTAGATAAATTATCAGAAAAATATGAATGGCTTATTAGAGCCGAAGTTTATTTTAAAGAAGAAAATGATCCTACTGGAAAGTCAAAAATTTGTGAGATCGAGCTCAGTGCTCCCGGACCAAGAATTTTTGCTTCCTCTACAGAAGAAAGTTTTGAATTAGCCATCAAAAAGACCGTCTTCGAACTGGAACAGCAACTCAAAAAACGTAAAGCTGTTTTCGCAGCATATTAGGATGCTTGCAGAGACTGTTTAAAAATTACAGGTGTTACAACTCATTGCGGTTAAGCTCAATTTACCCGACTTGTGGTAAAACCTTTTTTTAAACAGTCTCTTTTTTTAAAATATTAATTCCCGAAACTCCCGGGCTTTGTAGCTAAAGAAAATTAAGAACCCCACGGCCACAACCATTTCCATAAAGGTAGAAGCGAGCAAGCCAATAAAAGATCCGTAGGCAGCTCGTAAAGCCGATTTAGAATCAGATTTATTAATTATTTCTCCAATAAAAGCTCCGGCAAAAGCTCCTATTATTATTCCTAGCGGAATTGGAACAAAAATCCCAATTACCAATCCAATAGTAGCGCCCCACATTCCTGCTTTACTGCCCCCGTATTTTTTTGTTCCCATTGCGGGAATCACAAGTTGTAAAGCATAAATTATGGCAGCGAGAATAAAAGCGATTCCCAAAACCCAGTAATTTATTGGCACCGATGGTGCTAAATAGAGTAGAAGTAATCCTACCCAACTAAGCGGTACACCGGGTAAAACCGGTAAAAAACTCCCCAGAATTCCAAGGATCATTAAAACCGCTCCAACTCCAAATAATATTAGATCCATAGTCTTTTAGATGTTTAGAGTACCAAATATAATTTAATTCCGAAGAAGTTTTTAACTAAATTATTAGGTTAAACTAAAATGTTAGTTTATATTAGCGGTATTGAATTTGAATTTTGCGGTATTTAAACTCGTCATCTCGAGCGTAGTCGAGAAGTCAGGATCTGATTTTAGATATAACGTCATCCTGAACTTGTTTCAGGATCTAATTTTAAATCGACTTATAATCCCGAAGTTAATCCGGAATAAAGTCTGAAATAAATTCAGCTTGACGAATTAGACGTTTAAAATTCAAAGTAAATTAATAAGAAATTTCCGCCGGAGTTTATCCCGATTTTTTATCGGGGCGGAAATGACAAGGAAATATTATGAAACAACTAACCAAAGCCGAAGAAGAGATCATGCAGATTCTCTGGAAACTGGAGAAAGCCAATGTCGCTTCAATTATCGAAGAAATGCCAGAGCCTAAACCGGCTTACAACACGGTTTCTACCATTGTAAGGATCCTGGAAGATAAAGGTTTTGTAGATCACGAAAAGAAGGGGAAGGGCTATTTATATTTTCCGCTTTTGGCTCGTGAGACGTATAGCAATCAAAGCATCAATAAATTGATGAACAATTATTTTAACGGCTCTTTTAAAAGTATGGTTTCCTTTTTTATGAAAAAGAACGATATGGACACTAAAGACCTGGAAGCGATTTTAAAGGAGATCAATAAAAAAGAGAAATAATGTTACAGTATATAATTCAGGTGGTATTGTTCCAACTCGGTTTTTTGCTGATGTATGAACTGCTGCTAAAAAAAGAGACGTTTTTCAATATAAACAGGCTGTATTTATTGGTAACACCGCTTGTTTCCCTGTTACTGCCTCTATTGAAAATTGAAAGTTTATCGACATTGGTTCCGGCAGACTCTATTTCTGAAATTTCACAGGTTTTACTCCCTGAAGTTTATATTGGCGGTGAACCGGAGAATATTCGACAATTACCTGCTGTAAATGTAGTGCAGGAGCAGGGGTTACAAATAAATTGGTGGCTGGTTACCTATGTTGCGGGTGTGATACTTAGCTTAATTTTATTGCTGAAAAAATATCAAAATCTAAATCATTTATTTCGATTCCGAAGAATTTCAGAAGATAAAGAGCTGCGAATTATTGAAGTTCCTAACTCGAAAATTGCCTGCACTTTTTATAAAACCGTGTTTTTAGGCGATAAATTATCTGAAGCAGAAAAGCAACAAATTTTGTCTCACGAGTTGGTTCACGTAAAACAAAAACATAGCCTGGACCTGGTGTTTTTTGAAGCTTTAAAGATCATATTTTGGTTTAATCCGCTGGTGTATATCTACCAAAGCAGGATTGCCACTTTGCACGAGTTCATCGCCGATGCAAATGTGGTAAAAACCACAACCAGGCGCAGCTATTATGAACAGTTGCTTAATACCGCGTTTAGCACGCAAAATATTTCCTTCATCAATCAATTTTTTAATCATTCATTAATCAAAAAACGAATTATTATGTTACAAAAATCAAGATCAAAAACAATTGCTAAATTCAAGTACTTATTTGTGCTGCCTTTACTTTTTATGATGCTCACTTATGTATCATGTTCGGAAGATAAAGAAGGAATTAGCGAAAAACAGTCCCTTTCAAAACAAATAGATGAATTGGATATTAAAATTCAGGAAAATGATGGTATAACTGAAGAAGAGAGTAAAATGCTTATGGAGTTGGCTTTAAAAACTTATAATGATGTTCAAGAGAGGAAGGGTTTATCAACTCCAACTCCACCGCCATTGCCACCTTTTGAAAAATCGGCAGCTTCAAAAGACAACTCAAACGCTATTCCGTTTGCAGTAATCGAAGAGGTGCCTGTATTTGAGGGTTGTGAAGACTTAAGTTCTAATGAAGAGAGGAAAAAATGTATGTCTAATAAGATTTCGCAATTTGTAAATAGAAATTTTAATACCGGCTTGGGAAAAGAATTAAATCTTTCCGGAATACATCGCGTAATTGCTCAGTTTAGAATAAATGATACGGGACAAATTGTTGATGTAAAAGCACGAGCTTCTCGACCTGAACTTGAAGCCGAAGCCATCCGTGTTATCTCCGAACTTCCTGAAATGCAACCCGGGAAACAAGATGGTGAAAACATAAGTGTGATGTATTCTCTTCCTATAGTTTTTCAAGTAGGTAGCAGTGAATAGAGTTAGTCTAATAATTATTTTAATGTTAGTAGCCTTTAAAGCCGAAGCTCAAACTTCGGCTTTGGCTGTTTCAGACAGTTTGTATGCCGTGGGCGAATATGCCGGGGCCATAAATAAACTTCAGGAGATAGATCCCCAAACAGAGAAGACCTACTTAAAACTTGCTAAAAATTATGCGGCCAACAGGCAACCTGAAATCGCACTCGAAAATTATAAAAAGGTTTTAAGTAAAAATCCCGATCGCGTTTTAACCGCGGTAGATTATGGTGAGTTACTGGTAAAAACCGGAAAATTAAATAGCGCCGACAGCCTGTTTAAGATTTTAGCCGAAAAATATCCTAAAAACGCCAATTTTAAATTTCAGCAGGGTTTAATTAAGGAGAAATTAAAAGACAGTACTGCGTTGGGATACTTTATGCATACCATGATCCTGGACACCACACATCAGGGAGCACTATATAAACTGGCAAAAGATAAATTAAGAAATCGCCAGTATACCATGGCCGAACATTACAGCAAACAAGGGCTTCGGGCTAATGCAAACAATGCTTCTTTGCTATCTATCCTGGCACAAACTTATTCCTCCCTAAAACTTTACAAAGAGGCGATTCCACATTATGAAAAATTGATCCAGCTGGGAGAGGATACTGAGTTCATCTATAATAAACTCGGGTTTGCTTATTACAGACTTGGCGACTATAAAAAAGCCGTAAAGATGTATAACGAAGCTTTGAATTTTGAAGACAGAAATTCGGCTACGCATTATACCCTCGGAAAATTATATGCTTTAATCGGCGATTTAGATAAGTCTGAAACTCATTTATTGATGTCAATTCTTATTAAGAAGCAACCGGTAGATGCCGAATTTTTTAGCCTGGGCCTCACCTACAAAATGCAGGAAAAACATAAAAGCGCACTGGAGTATTTTAATAAAGCTTTGGAAGAAAACCCCGATCACGAAAGAGCTTTATATGAGCGTGCAGTAGCTGCCGATAACTATATGGCCGATGACGAAACCGTAATTGGTTATTACCAGATGTACTTTGATAAATATGAGAGTATAGGAAACGATGGAATGCTTTATAGGGCAAAAACCAGAATTAGTGATCTAAAACAAAAAATACACTTAGCTGAGAATTAATTTAATTTTCAATATCGAGCATTTGGAATTATTCAAAACAGGCTTATTCAAACACTTTCAATTTGGATATCTCGCTCCATTTCAAAGTCATTAGGAACGAATTGAAATAATCTCTTTATTTGAAAAAGCTTCAAATTAACATCTATGAAATTTAAACTTACTCTACTCTTTTTCAGTCTTTTTTTCAATACTTATACTGGCCTTTCCCAGGAAGCTTTTGAAATCAATGTTTTTGTAGACGCCAATAAAAATATCTTTTTAGAAGAGCAAAAGCTGAGCCTGAGCGAAATTTTAGAAGAAACAAAAGCTTTGGTCTATAAGCAGCCGGCGGTCAAATTTAATCGGATTGTTTACAATATCTATGCAGATAAGAACCTGAAACACGGTTTTATTATGGATGTAAATCATCAACTTTTACGAGCTGTGGACGGTTTAAAATCAAAGACGAATAAATATCTTTTGGAGTATAAAAACTTGGATCTTGATGTGGCAGAATGGCAGTTAGAGATAAAGTCTTTAAAACTGGACGCCATAGAAGATTAGCTTTTTATTTTACCCAGGCTTTCTTTTAATTTTCCTTACTTTTGCTTAAAGTCCAAGTGCGTTTGCCAATGAAAAAAGCTTTACTCGATACTCGAGATTTAAATGCTCTGAAACCTGCTTCAAGTTTTAAGTCTTATTTCTTCAATAATTGTTTGTTAGTCTTGTTTCGGCGTGGATTATTTGTAATTGCACTTTTAGTAATTTCCTCCTGTAATTTTGAGACCAAAAAAATTTCTTCAGAGGAAGTGCTGGAACTGGAATCCAAAACGCTTAATTGGAAAGAAGTAGACGAATATCCGGCTTTTGAAGACTGCCAGAATGAAACCGAACTAATTGCGGCCCGGGAATGTTTTGAGCGGGAAGTAGCCGAAAATATTTATGCTTACCTGTCTAAACAACAACCGGTAGTTACAGAATCTATAGACGATACGCTGTATCTTTACCTGGAAATAAATAGTGCGGGCCGTCCCGAGATAGATTCGGTTAAAATAGATTCTACCTTAAACAATCAACTGCCGGAATTACGAATGTGGTTAGACCAAAGCATAGATTCTCTTCCAAAAATTTATCCGGCTAGTAAGCGCGGTGTACCTGTTTCTACCGTTTTTAAAATGCCTATTGTTATTAAAGCGGAATAGATTATTCTCCAATAACCACATTCCATTTTTTTACTGACCAGCTTTTAATAAGTCCGGTTTTTACGTAGTGATCGTTTTGAGCAAAAGCTTCCACGATTTTATCACTGTCTGCTTTAAAAACCAATACTGCTTCGTTTGCCGCATCTATTGCTCCACCAAGTATAAGATAACCTTCATTAAAATATTCGGTGGCGTGATTTAAATGTTCTTTTCGGTATTTTACCCTTTCCTCCAGGTAATTGCCAGAGGTGATATAATCTAAAATATAATAATTCATCTTTAGTTTTTAAATTGTCTTCCTTTCCAGGAAAAGTCCGAAAATAGGGATTTCACTGCGACATAAGTGCTAAAGAAAGGATAAAAGATACTGCTCCAAAAATAACTTCTTAATACTGTTTCTCGTTGAAAAAATTTAGCTGAGCTGTAGATTAGTATAAAATCAAGATTAAATTTTACCAGGAAAATGATCAAAATAGGTTGGTAGGCTAGGATTTGTAAGAAGACTAAAAAGGCACCAATCACCAAGCTTAAATTCATTAATAGAACAGTTATTCCGGTGGATTTAGCAAACAGACTTTTATAAGCAGGAGCCTTCGAAGCCCAGCGAATGCGTTGTGAAATCAGATCGCCAAAACTTTGTTGAGGTTGGGTATAAACAAGTACTTCCTTACTTTTTAAAAACCCGATTTTATAATTCTCTTGCTGAAATTTTTGAAGTAAAAAAACATCATCACCGCTTGCAATATTATCATTTCCGGCAAAGCCTGAAACCTTTAAAAAGGCATCTTTCGCATAACACAAATTGGCGCCATTACACATAAATGCTTTCCCAATACCGAATGCTCCGCCAGTAGATGCCTGCAGGCTCAAAACATCTAAGTCTTCAAAATTCCTTAAGATGTTTTTGCGCTTATTATTTGTATTTGCTGCCGGAAGAGCATTTAAAGCAACCGGTGCCGCAATGAGTTTATTTCCGGTTTTAAGTATAAAATCATTATAAGATTTTAGCCAGTTTTCGGGGACCTGGCAGTCTGCATCGGTGGTAATGATAAACTCAAATTGAGCTGAATTTATTGCAGTATTAATTGCGTCCTTTTTTGGCGAATTTGAAGTGCGTTCATTGTCTAAAACCTTTATTCTGAAATCTGAGTGAAGTTGCGGAAATCCCTCAATTATTTCCATCGAATTATCTTCAGATTCATCATTCACCAGGATAATTTCAAACTTAGAATTTGGGTAATTTATTTCAGTTAAAGATTTCAGTAAAATCGGTAGATTTCTAGCTTCATTTCTAAAAGGGATAATAATAGAAAACCGTATTTCGGCAGGTGAATTTTCCGCAGGGAATTCTTGGATTTTTTTCCATCCATAAAGTAGCATTAGCATTAAAACCGAATAACAAATGCAGATTATAATAAAGATGAACATATTCGGTTTTTTAATTCTTGTTTTCCGCGTAAAGTAAACCAAATCACTGCAAATTCAACAACAGTAGTAAGAGAAAATATTTAAGCTATTCTGTATTTGAAATCTCGCTTAGCGAGTAAGGAAATGAAATTGCTTAGCTTTGCCTAGCTACATGAATTTTGGTAGGTTTTAAATTGAAAAAGTTATTTTGAAAAGCGAAAGAATCATTTTAGGAATTGATCCCGGTACCACGATTATGGGCTTCGGACTTATAAAAGTGGAAAACAAACAGATGAAATTTATGCAGCTGAATGAATTGCAGCTTAGTAAATACAGCGATCATTATGTGAAACTAAAATTGATTTTTGAACGTACCATAGAGTTGATAGATACTTATTATCCAGATGAAATTGCAATTGAAGCCCCTTTTTTTGGTAAAAACGTACAATCTATGCTTAAGTTGGGAAGGGCACAGGGCGTGGCAATGGCCGCGGGACTTTCAAGAGAAATACCAATTACCGAATATTTACCCAAAAAAATTAAAATGGCAATTACGGGGAATGGGAACGCCAGTAAAGAGCAGGTAGCAAAAATGCTACAAAGTTTACTCGGTTTGAAATCGTTACCCAAAAATCTCGACTCAACCGATGGGCTTGCCGCTGCGGTTTGTCATTTTTACAATTCGGGTAGAACTGAAGTGGGAAAAAGCTATTCCGGTTGGGCTGCATTCGTAAAGCAAAATAGCCCCCCAACCCCCAAAGGGGGAGTTAGCTCAGTAAATCTACGAGGAAAGAAAAACAAGAAATAGTCTGAGATTCTAGAGATTATTAATAATTAAGAATAGGTTGTGTTAGAAAACCCTATACAGAGTGAAGATAAAAACTCCTCCCCATTGGGGAGGCCGGGAGGGGCTGCGGGCTTATACATCCATATTCCTTTTTGTAAGCAGGCTTGTCATTATTGCGATTTTCATTTTTCTACCTCTTTAAAAAAGAAAGGGAAGCTTGTAGAAATGTTATGTAGGGAATTAGTACTCCGGAAAAATGAGCTCAATTCTCCCGAAATCCAGACGATCTATTTTGGCGGCGGAACACCCAGTTTGTTAGAAGCAGATGAACTTCAGCAAATTTTTGAGACCATTTACTCGAATTATAAAATAGCCGAAAATCCTGAAATTACCCTGGAAGCAAATCCCGACGATCTAACCGAAGAAAAGTTAAAAATTCTCAAGGCTTCTAAAATAAATCGCTTGAGTATTGGAGTTCAATCTTTTTTTGAAGAAGATTTAAAGCTGATGAACCGTGCGCATAATTCCGAGGAAGCTTTAAAAAGTATAAAACTCGCTAAATCATATTTCGATAATATTTCTATAGATCTTATCTACGGAATCCCGGGAATGAGTGTAGAACAATGGCAGCGAAATATAGAAATTTCACTTGAACTTGGCGTGCCGCATATTTCCAGTTATGCGCTTACCGTAGAGCCGAATACCGCGCTTCAGAAATTTATTGAAAGAGGGAAAATAAAACCGGTAGATGATGAAGCCGCTAAACTTCATTTTGAAATCCTGGTGGAAACCCTTACTAAAAATAGTTTTGAACATTATGAATTTTCCAACTTTGGTAAGCCGGGCTATTTTTCAGAAAACAACACCGCATATTGGCTGGGGAAACCTTATTTGGGTATTGGCCCTGCCGCACATTCTTATGATGGAAACTCCCGAAAATGGAACATCTCCAATAATCCATTATATATAAAAGCCCTGGAAAATGATAAAATTCCGCAGGAAACGGAAGATTTGTCGCTCTCAGATAAATACAACGAATATGTAATGACCCGGTTGCGGACAAAATTTGGGGTAGAGCTTTCTGAGGTTTCCGGGAAATTTGGCGAAGCTTATAAAGCTCACTTTTTGGAACTTGTTAAGCCATTGCAAAAGGAAAATTTAATTAAGGAAGAAAACGGTGTGTTTCATATTACTTCTAAAGGGAAGTTTTTAAGTGATGGGATTGCTGCAGATCTGTTTTTCTTGGAATAAAAGCTTGTTTTTGACTTTCAATTTAAAATTATCCAAAAAATTCAAACCTCGTCAAGCTGAATTTATTTCAGCTTATAACATGTTTTAGTTACGAACAACTTAGATCCTGACTTCTCGACTCCGCTCGAAGTGACAAGTTCAGGAAGACCATTTCATAAGATTATAGGAAGACTCATCTCATTCTATGTTCATCTTATTTTAGAGCAAAAAGTTTTTAATACATTTAGCTTGTGAAAACAAGTATAGAACTCAACAGGAAAACTTACCAAACCGATCTTTCCAAACCCCTTGATATTTCCATTGGTTTGCGGGGCGATGAAAAAAATCCCGTAGCCTGGTATTTAGATGCTCCTAAAATAAACCCGGTGAAGGACGGCGATTTTATCGGGAAAGTTTCAGAAGGGGCTTCGGTTAATTTTAATAATATTCAGTTTAACCCTCACGCTCACGGTACGCATACCGAATGTGTGGGGCATATTTCCAGGGAGTTTTACAGTATTAATCAAACGCTGAAAACCTTTTTCTTTTTTGCTAAATTGATTTCAGTAGAGCCTGAAACAAAAGGAGAAGATAAGGTGATTTCCGAAGCAATTTTAAAGGAGAAAATTCAGCCTAAAGCAACTGAAGCTTTAATTATACGAACGCTGCCCAATTTCAGGGAAAAGCAAACAAAAAAGTATTCACATACTAATTGGCCTTACCTTAGTGAAGAGGCTGCGGTTTATCTCAGAAATTCCGGTATAAAACATTTGCTTATAGATTTACCTTCGGTAGATAAGGAAAAGGATGGCGGGAAGTTGTTAGCGCATAAAGCTTTTTGGAATTACCCGAAAAACACTCGTTTTGATGCGACCATTACCGAGCTTATTTATGTTCCAAATTCCATTGAAGACGGAGATTATTTACTCAACCTGCAGTTTGCTTCTTTTGAAAACGATGCCAGCCCCTCAAAACCGGTTTTATATAAATTCTTATGAAGATAACACTCGCACTTGAAGAATTCGCCATGTTAATGTTGGGAATTTTCGTTTTTAGCCGATTAGACTTTGCCTGGTGGTGGTTTCTAGTTATATTTTTTACACCAGATTTTGGGATGCTGGGATATCTCTTCAATAATAGAATTGGTGCTTTTATTTATAATCTTTTTCATCATAAAGGGCTTGCAATTTTAATATGGTTCCTGGGATTTTATGTGCAAAGTGAAGTATTTCAATTAATAGGTGTAATTTTGTTTTCACACGCGGCTTTTGATCGTATTTTAGGCTACGGGCTCAAGTATGAAAAAGGCTTTAAGTTCACTCATTTGGGAGAAATAGGAAATTAATATGGAATTTTTATTTATCGGATTGGCCGTGGGAGCGGTGGTGGCTTATTTTATTTTTGCCAGGTTTAATAAGGAGAAATCAAAGCTTAAAACCAATGAGCAGTCGTTGGTGATTATGGATAAAATAAGGAGCGTTTGCAAATTTATAACCGTTGAAGGCGATTTTTCTGAAGTCTATCATTACGAGAATTTAAAGGAAAAATACCTGAGTTTACTTCTGGGAAAGAAAAAAGCCATTGTTTTGGTAAACGCTAAAGCGCACGTAGGTTTTGATCTTAGCAAAGTTAGAATGAATAGCGAAAATGAGAAAAAAACCATTGTACTTACCAATTTTCCACAACCTGAATTGCTTACTGTAGAGACAGATTTTAAATATTACGATAAGCGCGAAGGCTGGGCAAACCCTTTCACAACTTCAGATCTTACCGATATTAACCGAGACGCAAAGAACTATATAGTTGACAAAATTCCGCAAAGCGGACTTTTAGACCAGGCACGAAAAGAGGCGCTGGATACTATTTTATTGATGGAAAAAATAGTGGAGACCATAGGCTGGAAACTCGATTATACCGCGCTGACTTTAGAAGATAGAAATCAGAAGAAAATTGAGAAATAATAGCCTGTGGAAGTAAGTCATTCTGAACTCGTCACTTCGAGCGTAGTCGAGAAGTCAGGATCTGGCAAATTGATTATTAGATAGATTTCCGCCTACACAGAATTATCAAATTTAATATGGATATAGAAACGCTAAGAAACTACTGCATTAGCAAAAAAGGCGTAACCGAAGGTTTACCTTTTGGTCCAGATACCCTGGTTTTTAAAGTTATGGGCAAGATGTTTGCTTTGGCCGGGCTTGATGCGATTCCACTTAGTGTAAATTTAAAATGTGATCCTGAAAAGGCTATAATTTTACGGGAGGAAAACGAGAATAATATTTTGCCCGGTTACCATATGAATAAACAACATTGGAATACCGTAATCCTGGATGGCCACCTAAAACCTGATTTTATTTATCAATTAATAGACGATTCTTACAATTTAATAATAGCAGGATTAAGCAAAAAGCAACAACAAGAACTTAAAGATTTAGATGAATAACCCATTAGAATTTTATTCAAAGCAAAAAGAAATACATCAGCAGGAATTAAGCAAGATCTCCAAAAAATTGCTGGTATCCAGTTTAATCAGGCTTTTCATTTTTCTAGTCATATGTTTTACGATCTATTATTTCTTCGGAAATATGAATGTGATCGTTCCGGTAATTATTGGTGGGATTGCGCTTTTCCTTTTTTTAGTTTCCAGGCACAGCAATCTTAAGGATAAAAGCGATAAGCAAAAGGAAATCATCAGGCTAAACGAACTGGAAATTGATATTTTAAAAACCCGCAATTTCCAGGAATTACCCGAAGGAAGCGAATTTGAAAATCCCACACATCCTTACAGTCAGGATATCGATTTATTCGGGCGGGGTTCGTTTTTTCAGTATTCCAACCGAACCGCGCTTTATGAGGGTACAAAAATACTTGCCGGTATTTTTACTGAAAATAGCATTGAAAATATTCCGCAGAAACAGGAAGCCGTTAAAGAACTGGCAACTAAAGCAGAATGGAGACAGGAGTTTACTGCCCTGGCGAAACTGGTAAAGACTGAAACGGCGTCAAAAACTGTAGTTAAATGGTTTAAGAATTATAAGAATTTTGTCCCAAATTATATGAAATGGTTGCCTGGTGTATTTTCAGCAATTTCAGTTCTGGTAATTGCGGGTTATTCTTTTGATTACTTAAAAGGAATTCACCTTTTTCTATGGTTTTTGGCCGGAATACTTTTTACCGGAATTTACCTTAAAAGAATTAACCTACTTTCAGGTAGCGTAAGTAAAATTCAGGATACTTTTCATCAATACCATTTTTTACTGGGACTTCTGGAGCAGGAAAATTTTTCTTCAGAAATATTAAAAAAGAACCAGGCATTAATTCATTCAGAAAAGAAGAAGGCATCAGCAATTTTTAAAGAATTTTCCAAGGCGATTGACGCTTTAGATCAGCGAAATAATATGCTTTTTGGTATTTTTGGGAATGGTTTTTTGCTATGGGATCTTCGCCAAAGTTATAAATTAGAAAAATGGATTTCGGCTTACCGCCAGCACGTAAAGAACTGGTTTGAGGTCATTGAGTTTACTGATGCTTATAATTCCCTGGGGAATTTTGTGTTTAACCATCCAGACTATGTTTTTCCTGAGATTATTAACGAAAAAAGAGGGATTTCAGCTAACAAATTGGCACATCCGCTTTTAGATCCTAAAAAGAGGGTTGCTAACGATTTTACGATTGGAGACGAAGAATTCTTTATTATTACCGGGGCAAATATGGCCGGGAAAAGTACTTTTTTAAGAACAGTTTCCCTTCAAATTTTAATGAGCAATATTGGGCTTCCGGTTTGTGCTGAAGCTTGCAAGTATTCGCCCATTAAACTCATTACCAGTATGCGCACCAGCGATTCGTTAAGCGATGACGAATCTTATTTCTTTTCAGAGTTAAAACGCTTAAAATTTATAGTAGACGAAATCAAAACCGATAGGTATTTTATTATTCTTGATGAAATTTTAAAAGGAACCAATAGCAGCGATAAAGCTATAGGTTCTAAAAAGTTTATCAGGAAGTTGGTAAACTCTAATTCAACCGGAATCATCGCTACGCACGATTTGAGTTTATGCGAAATTACTTCAGAATTAAGTCAGGTGAAAAACCATTATTTTGATGCTGAAATTATCAACGATGAGCTGCATTTTGATTATAAATTCAAAGACGGAATTTGCCAGAATATGAATGCCTCATTCCTTCTAAGAAAAATGGAGATTGTTGATGATTAAGAGCATCGCCACCCTGAATTTGTCACTTTGAGCGGAGTCGAGAAGTCAGGATCTAATTTGTCAAGGAGAATGAAGCTAAAGGGAGAATATAAATGGATTCACTAACACAAATAGTATTAGGCGCAGCTGTTGGAGAAGCAGTTCTCGGCAAAAAAGTGGGGAACAAAGCGATGCTTTATGGAGCCATTGCGGGCACAATACCCGACCTGGATACTTTTGCAAGCGCTTTTACTGATACTATTACCGCTATTGAAATACACCGTGGCTTTACACACTCCATCGTATTCTCCATACTTTTTGCACCCATTTTTGGCTGGCTAATTTCAAGGATTGAAAAAAAATCTATTGTTACCTGGCAAAACTGGTCCTGGTTGATGTTTTGGGGCTTATTTACGCATCCACTTCTGGATTCGCATACAACCTGGGGCACACAGTTATTCTGGCCTTTGGAAGTCCGTTTGGCATATAAGAACATTTTTGTGATAGATCCATTATATACACTACCATTTTTGGCGTTTTTAATCCTGGCGATGCGACAAAAAAGAGGAACTAAAAAAAGGAGAAAACTAAATAATCTTGGTCTCCTAATAAGCAGCATTTATTTGCTGGTTATTACCCCTGCCTTAAAACTTTACACGTTTAATAAGTTTACTGAAGCTTTAGAAGATCAAGATATTGCGTATCATAAAATTGAAACCAAACCGGCCCCGCTAAATGCTGTTTTATGGTCGGCTAATGTGGAGATTGATGATGCATATTTAATCGGGAACTATTCAATTTTTGATACACAACCGATAGAATTTATTGAACATCCTAAAAACCATCAATTCCTTGGCGACTGGAGCGAAAAACGAAATGTAAAACGGCTTATCGATATTTCAGAAGGTTGGTATACCATTTCAAAAAGAGATGGAGACATTTACTTTAATGATCTTCGTTTTGGGACTTTAAGCCCAATTGCCAGGGCAGATGCCGACTTCGCTTTTAGCTATAAGTTGGTTGAGGAAAATGGCAAAATTAAAGCCATAGAAACAGAAAAGACCAGAGGAGATGCAAAAGAACTTTTGTCGCAGTTGGGGAATAGAATTTTGGGGAATTAGATTTTTCGAGAACCAAGAACCAAGAGAAAAGAATAAAGAATAAAGACAAAACATTGGTGTATTCCTTCGTGGCAAACCAACTCCCTTAAAAACTTCTTCAGAAACCTTATCTTTATTGAAAATTCTACCTTTTTATGAAAAAACTTTTCAGCCTTGCCCTCGCTTTTTATTGTGTTTCTTTTTTATCTGCCCAGGAAGCTTCAGAAAAATTAGAATCCATCATCAGTAAAATAGAAGATCATAAAGCTTATGATCGTGAAGAATTTCCTTTGGGATTATATACTGAGAATTATTACAAGGAAGAATCAGAATTTGCTGAAAAACAGTTGGAGCAGCTCCAGGATATAAAGATCGATTCTTTAAATGAAACTGAACAGATTTCACTGGAAATGCTAAAATTTAAACTCCAGGAAACCATAGATCGTTATAAATACGAAGCTTATTTAAATCCGTTGCTTTCAGATTCGGGGTTTCATTTAAGCCTTGCTTACCAGGTTCAAGATTTAAATAATTATGAGCAAGTGAAAGCTTATTTGAATAAGTTAAATGCGATTCCCGCTTATGTAGATCAGCATTTCGTATTATTACGTAAAGGTTTAAGGAAAGGAAATACACAGCCGCGCGTGATTTTTGAAGGTTATGAATCTACTTATAATGATCAGATTTTAGAAGATCCAAAAGAAAGCTATTTCTATCAACCTTTTGAAAATCTTCCAAAAATGCTTTCTGAAGTGCAAAAAGATTCTGTTTTAAAAGCCGCGGAAGAGGCAATTGGGAATAATGTGATTCCCCAGTTTAAAAGAGTTAAAACATTTTTTGAAACTGAATATCTACCAAATACCCGAACAAGTTTAGGCGTTTCTGAAATTCCAAATGGAAGGGAATATTATCAAAACAGGCTGGGTTATTATACTACTTTAGATTTAACGGCAGAAGAAATTCATCAAATTGGTTTGGAGGAAGTAGCGCGGATTAATTCAGAAATGAAAAAAATAATTGCCGAAGTTGAGTTTGAAGGTAGTTTCGAAGAATTCATTCATTTTTTAAGAACCGACGAACAATTTTACGCAAAAACCGGCGACGAATTATTAATGGAAGCACGGGATATCGCTAAGCGTATTGATGCTAAACTTCCCGCTTATTTTAAAACCTTACCCAGAAAACCTTATGGAGTGACAAAAGTGCCTGATGCTATCGCTCCAAAGTATACCACGGGACGTTATATCGGCGCTTCAAATGAAACCCAGCCGGGCTATTATTGGGTGAATACTTATAATTTATCTAATCGTCCGCTATATGTTTTACCTTCTTTAACTGCCCACGAAGCGGTGCCGGGACATCATTTGCAGAATGCGCTGAATGCCGAATTAGGCGACAGTATTCCAAAATTCCGAAGGAATATGTATTTATCGGCTTATGGAGAAGGTTGGGGCTTGTATTCTGAGTTCTTAGCTGAAGATATGGGAATTTATACCACGCCTTATGAGCTGTTTGGTAAACTTACCTACGAGCAATGGCGTGCCTGCCGGTTAGTTATCGATACAGGAATTCACGCAATGGGTTGGAGCAGGGAAGAAGCGGTAGCATACTTCGAGAAGAATACCGCGCTTTCTATGCATAATATCAATACAGAAGTAGATCGTTATATTTCCTGGCCGGGCCAGGCGGTGTCGTATAAGATTGGAGAAATCAAAATCAGGGAATTACGAAAAAAGGCTGAAGAAGCCCTTGGTTCAGATTTCAATATTCGGGATTTCCACGAAGTGATTTTAGAGCAGGGAGTGGTTACACTTCCTATTTTGGAAAAACGGGT
>VMHT01205806.1_pt1 | contig 27147 bp, 25 predicted proteins | sample 4693611 | NCBI WGS metagenome assembly VMHT01 (sample SAMN12280063, study PRJNA550983) | marine metagenome | isolation source: seawater sampled from same location over 5 years 0.02-0.2 micron viral filtrate | place: USA: collected off the coast of southern California halfway between the port... ...
AGAAATGCGCACACTCTGCGAGTTTGTAATTATATTTATATTTGTTTTATACATTTTGTAGTTTTGTATTTGCATTTTATATATATATAATATCGAGATATAGTCGTAGTATGTTTGTGTAAACAGAATAAATACTAATATATATTGATAATATAATTGTAATGTGTACACAATGAGTGGGCCCGGGGTGAAAGTTGGACTTTCCCATAGTGAGGGGGTATGTGTATATAGGGGGGCAACACTACACCCCAAAATTTATAATATTTTTTTTGTGGACATAAGCCTATTATAGTTATCTAGTAATACCCTATTGTCCACTTTTTAAATTATTGATTTACTATGTAATAATAGTAGATATAAAATAACAAAACAATTACGACTATGCCTGATTTTAAACAACAAAAAAGAGGTTTCATGATGGAACCTAAAGGAGTGTATAAAAAATACACGTGTAAAAGGGGTATGCCAAAGTATGGATTAGTAGATCCAAACGAGGCGCCTACTATGAAAACAAAGCACCTAGCTGGTACTGAAAGAGAACATGTTCACAACGAAAGACCTTCACACGGTAACACTGAAGAAGCTCACGGGCCAATGCAAGCAGGGCAAACGGCTGCACAAATAGTGAGACGTGAAAGATTAATGACTAAAAAAAGAACTAAAGCTGAAGCTAAAGCCGAAGCTATAGAAGGTGGTTTCCCAGAGGAAAAAGCTAACAAAGTATTTGCGAAGCATAAAAAAGGATTATACAAGCATGGTAAATATGCAATGCGAAAAGATCTACCTACAGCTACAGATACTGTTAATGCGTATGTACATCATACTTACACTAATCCATACAAGGCGGATAAAGTAGGTGATAAAACATATGACTCTGCTAGAAAACTAAAAGGTTACAAGCCTACAAAAAGTGAGATGGAAAGAAGCTTAAAAAACATGAATAAAAACAAGCCACAATAAAAAATAGGGAAAGACCCTATACCTAAGTATTAACCAAAAATAAAACCAATGACATACTTATACTACAAGACCAGCACTCATACTGTTGGCAACCAAAAACCGAGTAAAGAAATTATTGAGCAATGGCAACATCTAGCTACTAAAAGTAACTGGAGAATAACCCAGCTTCCTAATGGATTTTACCAAACTGAGTGTTTAAGTCTAAACTCTGATAGCGAGTGGCAAGACATGACACGTAGAGAAACCATAGAAGGTGCTGAAGCAGCAATTGACGGAAGCATCGACCATTTCTCAAAAAAGGTAGAGGCTACAAAAGGGCCGAAAGTCGTAAAAACTTTTAAATAAACAACAAATTAAATTAAATTAAATTAAATGGAATACAATTTACCTAGCGAGATCGTCAAAGACTTAAACTTTGGCGATCAAGCTAAAACTAGAATAATAGCTGGTGTTGATAAGCTAGCTGAAGCAGTAAAATCAACTTTAGGAGCCTCAGGTAAGTGCGTAATATACGAAGACGCAAGAGGTAAACCGGTGATTACAAAAGACGGTGTAACCGTTGCGCAAAGCGTAGTCTTATATGACCCGGTTGAAAACATAGGGGCAACATTAATTAAAGAAGCTGCACAAAACACTGTAAAAGAGGCTGGTGATGGAACTACTACAGCCACTGTTTTAGCTCAGTCTTTGTTAAAACAGGCCACAAAGTCGCAAAAAGACGGTGTTTCTACAAGAGATATTAAAAATGGCGTTAATTCTTGCCTTGAAAAAGTTAATAACTACTTAGACACAGTCAAACTAGACGTAAAAAACGACATGTTAAGCAATGTATCTGCAATTTCTTGTAATAACGACAAGTTTTTAGGCAAAATTATAGCCGAAGCCTACGAAAAGGTTGGAGAAAACGGTGTTGTACTGATGGAAAGCTCTGAAACAGAAGAAACACACGTTAAAATCGTAGATGGAGTACAATTAAACAATGGTTTAACATCGCCGTATTTCATAACTAACAAGGAAAAGCAAGTTTGTGAGCTAGACAATCCACTTGTGCTTATATGCATGTCAGAAATACCTAATGTTAGAAAAATTCAAACACTTTTAGAGTTTGCTATAAAGAAAAACAGACCTATATTAATAGTTTCTCAGGTATCTCAACAAGTTAGAGCCGCGTTACTGATGAACAAAGCAAAAGGTAATATTAAAATAAACATTATTGACTTACCAGGCTTTGGTCCTACTAAAAGAGACACTTGTGAAGACTTGGCTATACTAACTGGAGCAACTATTATAGACGAGGTGTTAGGTGATGACTTAGATCTTGTTAACGTTAATTGTTTAGGTGAAGCTAAATACACTGTAACAGATAACGATACTACTGTTATAACAACTTCAGAAGAAATAGAGCAAAATTTAGAAGAAAGAATAGATCAAGTATCAAAACTTTTTTTAAACGAAAAGAACGGTTATATAAAGAAAAGATTAGAGCAAAGATTATCGATGTTATCTGGTAGTGTTGGTATTGTTAAGGTTGGTGCAAACTCTAAGGTAGAATTAAAAGAAAAGAAAGATAGAGTGGAAGATGCAATATATGCTACTAAAGCAGCACTAAAAGAAGGTATAGTACCTGGCGGTGGAGTTGCACTATTAAACGCTTCCCAGAAAATTACAGCTGTAAACAAGGGTGAGCAAATATTATTAGACGCAATAAAATCACCGTACAACACTATACTAGATAATGCTGGAATAAAAGAAATAATTTCTTTACACGAAGGTAATGGTATTGACGTTGTAACTGGAAAAGAAGTTGATATGATAGACTCTGGTATTATAGATCCAGTACTTGTAACAAAGTCAGCACTTAAAAACGCGGTAAGTGTTGTTTCAACAATTATATCTGCTGACTGCGTAATTTCTAATATAAGGGTTGATGAGAAGTAAATATCTAAATTTTTTATCTGAACAAGATATATCACATCTTTACGAAACTTTACTTCTAAACGAAAAGTATTACGTGTTAAAAACTAAAAACAAAATAGTTGATAAGATTATAAATAAATTAGCTATTGACTTTGATTTTAAAATTAAAGCAGAATCGTATTTTAAAATTGAAAAAACTAGTGGTGAAGGTCACGATTGGCACGTAGACACAGGGTCTAGTAATCATATGGCTTGGTGTGAGGTTGGTTGTACAGTATTGTTAAAAGGAGATTACAGTGGTGGTGAAACTTATTACAAAGAAAAAGACAAGGTTGTAGAGGTTGAAAGATCTATAGGTGATTTATGTGCACACAGCTCTGACGTAGAACACAAAGTAAACCCTACAATCGGCGATAGACAAGTATTTTTAATTTTTATTTAATTTAATATGAAAGCATTAAACAGGTTTCTTATAATAGAGAAACACAAGGTAGAACCTAAAAAAGTTGGAGGTCTTATAATGACCGAAAAAATAGATGAGGACAATAGGTATATAAAGGGCACGGTAGTGTCTGTTGGTAATTTAGTAGATTATATAAGTGAAAAAGATATAATATACTACGATAAGCATGCTGGTCACGGTTTAAGCTTAAATGACACGCTATACCATGTGATTAGAGATATAGACGTTGTTATTGTTGAATGAGAATAACAGCGCAAGATGTAAGAGAATTAAACTTGTTTAAGTACTATAGGTTAGTAAGAAAATGGGCTTGTAAAACTTATGACATCTTAGATGCAGATTTAGAACTTTTAATTTATTTAGATTGTAAAGGAAGATTTACACGTAACGATTTTATCAACGGAGTTTATACATACTCGTGGGATAAAAGTAGATGGGAAAGGTTAAAGAGACAAGGTTGGATAGAAACATGGAGACATAGAAATAGAACTACAATAAAGTACTCTATATTTAAAACTTCTTTTAAATGCTCTCAACTAATCAGTAGAATATACAGAATACTTTTAGGCGAAGAAGATTTGCCTACATCAGAAAGAAGTAAATTTTTTAATAACAAATCATATACAGATAAAGTTTATAACAAAGCTATAGATGATATGATAAAAGACAAAGACAGATAAATGGCACTATTTAAAATGAGAGGTTTTCCAAAATTTGATTTTAAATCAGAAAAACCTGAAAACAAAACAAACTACAATAAAGCAAGAGATTATAACACGGATAAATATGATCAATCTGCAGGGGAAACAGTAGCTTCTAATAAGTTTAAGTTTACGCAAGAAGAAAGACCTCAACCAACTTACGAAGGTACAGATGAGTACAGGAGTGAAAAAAACATATCTACAAAAGAGAAATCTAAAAGAGGTGTGTTGCAAAAAGGTTGGCATGGTGCAAAAGGAAAGCCTAACATTAATCTTATGGCTGGAACTGGGGGAAAAGGAAAGCCTAACATTAATCTTATGGCTGGAACTGGGGAAGTTGATTTAAGAAAAAAATCGGGTAAAGGCCCAAGAGCGTAGTAATGGCATTTAAACTTGGAACAGGTAGAATTCAACCGGTTGATAATAGAAAAGGCTTTACGCTCAAAAGAGATAAATTGCCAAAAGGTGTTTTAGGTTTAGCACAAAATAACAACACTATTACTGTTAATGAAAAAATTAAACCAGGCAGTAGTTTAGATAAAGAAATTATAGCGCATGAGTACGATCATACTAAACGGATGAACAGTGGTGAGTTAGCTTATGGTGATGACTATATAAGACACAAGAACAAAACGTTTCACAGAAAAGCAGGTAAAGTAAAATATAACGGAAGTTGGGTTGAAGAAGGTAGTAAAAAATTACCTTGGGAAAAGTTAGCATATAAAAACGAAAAAAAAGTACACAATGGCATTTAAAATGAAAGGATTTTCACGGTATCAAACTGTAGATTTAACTAAAGATAAAACTGGACCTAGAGCTAAAAAAACAAAGGTAAAGGATGATAATGTATATGTCGATGAAAATAGGGAAATACCTTTAGATCCTGGTTATGAAGATATTGAAAAAATACAAACAGTACAAAGACTTGGATTAACACCTCACTCTCAAAAGTTTGGTAGAAATGCAAAGGCAAGACAAAATAAAAAAAATAAATAATGTTAAATAAAATATTTTCTGCAGGAGCAGCTAATCTTGTAAAAAACGTAGGTGGAGTTTTAGACAACCTAACTACTACTAAAGAGGAAAAGTTAGCCGCACAAGCAGCTATTAAAGATATGATTATGGGTTACGAGGCAGAAATGCAGAAACAAGTAACAGAGCGTTGGAAGATGGACATGAACTCTGACTCATGGTTGTCTAAGAATATAAGACCAATAGTTCTTGTATTTTTAGTAATTAGTACTGTACTACTAGTATTTATTGATGCTGGTTTTATAAAGTTTACAGTGCAAGATAAATGGACTGATTTGTTACAGTTAGTTCTTATCACAGTTATAGGTGCCTATTTTGGTGGCCGTAGCTTAGAAAAAGTAAAAAAATAATAATTAAAATTAAATAAAATGGCAAAAGAAGAAATGGTTAACTTAAAACCAGAAAAAATAAGTGAAGAAAGTTTAAAAGAAGTGCAAGGTGTAGTTTCTAAAGTAAATGAATTACGTATGGAGCTAGGTAGATTAGCAACAGTAAAGCATGAGCTACTACATACACACGCTGGAATTCAAGACGAGTTAAAAGTAATTCAAGATAAACTTGAAAAAGAATACGGTACTGTAAACATCAACATCGCTGATGGTACAATAAAATACCCGGAAGATGCAGATAATAAGGAAGATTAGTGTAGGTAAAGATTATAAAACTGATGCCATGCATTATGCTGTTGGTCAAGAAGTTTATGGTGGTCACACTATTTGTGATATAATTGAAGAAAAAGATAAATTCTCAATTTATATTAAAAAAAATAGAGCTGTAATACCATGGAAAGACTTTAATAAAAATATGGCAATATCTGTTGAGTATAATCTAGAGTATTAATGAAAAGTCCTTTTTATTTTATAATAGAACCTAAGGGTGAAAGGTATAATAATGCTAAAAAAGTTGGCGATAAAGAATTAATACTAAATACTGAAATATCAAATTACGAGTTTATAAATAGGCAGGGTATAGTTAAGTCTATACCCTTAGCCTATAAAACAGATATACAAGTCGGTGACGAGCTAATAGTTAATCACAATGTTTTTCGTAGATGGAATGATGTTAAAGGTAGAGAAAAAAATAGTAGAAGTTTTATAGATGAAAAAACTTATTTAGTACAACCAGATCAAGTATACGCATACAAACGCTCTTTAGATTGGAAACCTGTTGAGGGCTTTTGTTTTGTAAAACCTTTAAAAAACGACTGGAAGTATAGCTTAAACCCTGAAAAACCACTGGCTGGTATGATTAAGTACAGCAGTAATTATCTTAAAGAAGGCGATATAGTAGGCTTTACACCAAATGATGAATATGAGTTTGTCATTAATAACGAGAGGTTGTATAGGATAATGAATAAATATATTACAATTAAATATGAACACGAAGGAAACAAAGAAACTTATAATACAAGCTGGGCACAGGGCAGTTGAAGAGTTAATAAACGTTGCTAAAGAAAAAATTATAACAAACACCGAAGATGATGTATCTGCCGATAGATTAAAAAACGCTGCAGCAACAAAAAAGTTAGCTATATTTGATGCGTTTGAAATACTTAACAGAATACAAGAAGAGGAGAATTTGATAGAAGGTAAAATTCCACAAGAAAAAAAGCAAAAAGTATTTAAGGGTTTTGCTGAAGGAAGATCAAAATGAAGTACGAGCAATCACTAATTAAAATAATAGAACCTATTAAACGTACGACTATAACTCGTATGAATAAGGGTAAAAAATGGAAATATGGATACAGTAAAGAACATGATATTATCGTTATATCAAAAAATGGTACAATTGGTGAAATACTTGAAATACAAAATTTGCGAGTTGCGTTGCCAAAAAAACCGGTGCAACTGCAGTCTAGCAAAGTAAAAAAGTGGGAAAGACTAGATTATCCAAAAGAACTAAGTAGACTTAAAAATATATTTGACTGGAGGTCACACCCAGAAAACCAAAAAGAACAATGGTTCGACTATATAGACCAAGAGTTTAAAAATAGAGAAGAAGGGTTTTGGTTTGACAATAGCGGTACGCCAACATACATAACTGGTAGCCACTACATGTACTTACAGTGGAGTAAAATAGATGTAGGTGCACCAGATTTTAGAGAGGCTAATAGAATATTTTTTATATTCTGGGAAGCATGTAAAGCAGATAAACGATGTTACGGTATGTGCTATCTTAAAAACAGACGATCTGGTTTTTCTTTTATGTCATCAGCTGAAACAGTTAATTTAGCTACAATATCAAGTGATAGTAGATATGGTATATTATCTAAAAGTGGATCAGACGCTAAAAAAATGTTTACTGACAAAGTTGTACCAATATCAGTTAATTACCCTTTCTTTTTTAAACCGATTCAAGATGGTATGGATCGACCTAAAACAGAATTAGCATATAGAGTTCCAGCTAGCAAGTTTACAAGAAAAAAAATAACTGCTAACGAAAAATTAGAGGAGTTAAAAGGCTTAGACACAACTATAGACTGGAAAAACACTGGAGACAATAGTTATGACGGTGAAAAGCTAGCTTTACTAGTACACGATGAAAGTGGTAAATGGGAAAGACCTGATAACATATTAAATAACTGGCGAGTAACAAAAACATGTTTAAGGTTAGGTAGTAGAATTATAGGTAAGTGTATGATGGGGTCAACATCAAACGCGCTAGACAAAGGAGGTAATAACTTTAAAAAACTATACAATGATTCAGACGTTACTCAAAGAAACAGGAATGGACAAACAAAGTCTGGCTTGTATTCTCTCTTTATCCCAATGGAATGGAACTACGAAGGATTTATTGATGAATACGGACATCCAGTATTTAATAATCCAGATAATGATGTATACGGACCAGACGGAGAGTTAATTGATTATGGTATTATTGATCACTGGAACAACGAGGCCGACGGCTTAAAAAATGATCAAGACGCTTTAAACGAATTTTATAGACAATTTCCAAGAACTACTGAACATGCTTTTAGAGATGAGGCAAAAAACAGTATATTTAATCTAGTAAAAATATACGAGCAAATAGATTACAACGAAGAAATGAACAGGTCTATTGGTTATAGTAAGGGAAACTTCCAATGGGTGAATGGTATTAAAGATACTCAAGTAATATTCTATCCAGATCCAAAAGGTAGATTTAACGTAACGTGGACACCTGGTGTTGAACTACAAAACAAAGTTTTAGTTAAAAACGGTGTTAGATACCCTGGTAACGAACATATGGGTGCTTTTGGCTGTGATAGTTATGATATATCAGGAACTGTAGATGGTAAAGGCTCTAAAGGAGCTTTACACGGCTTAACTAAGTTTAGTATGGAAAACGCACCAGCTAACCAGTTTTTTTTAGAGTATATAGCTAGACCACAAACAGCTGATATATTTTTTGAAGACGTTTTGATGGCTCTAGTGTTTTATGGGATGCCGTTATTATGTGAAAATAACAAACCACGTTTATTGTATTATTTAAGAAGAAGAGGTTATAGGGGTTACAGTATGAATAGACCAGATAAATCATGGAATAAACTTTCTGTAACTGAAAAAGAAATAGGTGGTATACCAAACTCAAGCGAAGATATAAAGCAAGCACACGCTGCTGCAATTGAAATGTATATACAAAGCCATGTTGGAAAAGTAAACGAAGATACTTATGGTAACATGTATTTCAACAGAACTTTAAACGATTGGAGTGGGTTTGATATAAATAAACGAACAAAATACGATGCCACTATAAGTAGTGGTTTGGCGGTTATGGCTTGTAACAGACATCTGTACAAACCAAACCCAAATCTTGAAAAACAAAAATTAAACATTAATATATCACGTTACAGCAATGATGGTTTCGTGTCAAAAATAATAAAATAAGAATATATGGCTGAGTCAGTACATGTTAACTTTCCTTCTCAAGTTGTAAGCGACTTGGAAAAAATGAGCTATGATTATGGTTTAAAAATAGCTAGGGCTATTGAGCAAGAGTGGTTCAATGGTACACATTCCAATAAATACTATGACGCTCAATCAAAGTTCCACAAACTAAGACTATATGCACGTGGAGAACAATCAATACAAAAATATAAAGATGAGTTATCTATTAATGGTGATTTGTCTTATCTTAATTTAGACCGGAAGCCAATACCTATTATACCTAAGTTTGTAGATATAGTTGTTAATGGTATGTCCGAAAGAATGTTTAGCGTAAAGGCTTATTCGCAAGATCAGTATGGTGTTAGTAAAAGAACTGAGTATATGGAAAAGATGCTTAGAGATATGCAAACTAAAGTTTTTAACGACCAAGCAGCTGCTGGTATGAGTATGAACCTTTATGAAACAGATCCTGACGTGTTACCAGAAACAGAAGAGGAGTTAGCGTTACACATGCAGTTAACATATAAACAAAATGTAGAAATAGCCGAGGAGCAAGCGATAAATAGCTTATTAGATGGTAGCAACTACGATTTAACAAGAAGAAGATTATTGTATGACCTAACAGTACTAGGTATTGGTTGTGTAAAAACAAACTTTAATTTTAGCGAAGGTGTTACTGTTGAGTATGTTGATCCAGCTAACTTAATATACTCATATACTGACTCTCCTTATTTTGAAGATATATATTATGTTGGTGAAGTTAAAACAATACCAATACCAGAGCTTGTTAGACAGTTTCCTAATCTAACGCAATCTGACTTAGAGGGTATAAACAAAAGCGCTAAAAGACCTAGTGGTAGATATACTTTTAGAGAAACTTCTGACAAAAACAAAGTACAAATACTATATTTTAATTACAAAACATATAGTCATGACACTTACAAAGTAAAAGAAACAGGTACTGGCGCTGAAAAAGCTATTGAAAAACAAGACACATTTGACCCACCGTCAAACAATGAAGGTAGTTACTATAGATTACAAAGAGCTGTTGAGTGTGTATATGAAGGTGCTTTGATATTAGGTACTGACAAGTTATTAGCTTGGAATAAGTGTGAAAACATGATACGTGATAAGAGTGATTTTAACAGAGTTAAAATGAACTATAGTATTGTAGCACCAAGAATGTATAACGGTCAAATAGAAAGCACTGTAAGCAGAATTACTGGCTTTGCCGATATGATACAACTAACTCATTTAAAACTTCAACAGGTGATGTCTAAAATGGTTCCTGATGGAGTTTACTTAGATGCTGATGGTTTAGCTGAAATAGACTTAGGTAATGGTACAAATTATAATCCACAAGAAGCTTTAAACATGTTCTTCCAAACAGGTTCTGTTATTGGTAGATCAATGACTTCTGAAGGAGACCCTAACGCTGGTAAAGTTCCAATACAACAAATAGCAAATGGCTCTAACAATGGTAAGTTACAAAGTTTAATACAAACTTACAACTACTACCTGCAGATGATTAGAGATACAACCGGTCTTAATGAAGCTAGAGATGGTAGTGTGCCTGATGCAAGAGCTTTGGTTGGTGTTCAAAAACTAGCTGCAGCCAACTCTAACGTTGCAACAAGACATATATTAGACTCATCGATGTTTATCACAGCTGAAATAGCAGAAAAGTTATCTTTAAGAATATCTGATATACTAGAATACTCACCAACAAAAGATGCTTTTATACAAGCTGTAGGTGCACACAACGTAGCAACATTAAAAGAAATGTCTGAGTTACACTTATATGACTTTGGTATATTCTTAGAATTAGAGCCTGATGAAGAGCAAAAACAATTACTTGAAAATAACATACAAACAGCTTTAGCTCAAAAATTAATTGATTTAGATGATGCTATAGACGTTAGAGAGGTCAGAAGTGTTAGATTAGCAAATCAATTGTTAAAGTTAAAAAGAAAAAAGAAAGCTGAAAAAGATCAGCAAATGCAACAACAAAATATTCAAGCACAAGCAAAGGCTAATGCAGATCAACAACAAGCAGCGGCACAAACGGAAATGCAAAAGAACCAAGCAAAAACAGCTTCAGAGATACAGGTAGAAACTGCACAAGCTAAGTTTAAAATGCAGTATTTACAAGAGGAAGTAAGGTTGAAAAAAGAGTTGATGCAATATGAGTTTGAATTAAACACTCAGTTGAAAGAAAAAGAAAACAAAAGTAAAGAAAATATTGAGACCATGAAACAAACTGGTAAAGAGACTAAAAAGTTTGAATCTTCAGGTAATGATATACTAGGGGGTGGACTAGGTCTTGATAAATTTAACCCAAAGATTAATTAATTATATAATATTTTATTATGGAAGAAAACAAAAATGATGCAGTTGCAAAAACTGTAGAACAACCCGTTGTAAATAATGAGGTTGGAAAACAAAAAGTAAAAAAACGTAGGAAAGTTTTAAAGCAAAACGAACCTGTAACAAAAGTAGATTTAAGTAAAAAACCAGAAACCAAAGAAGATGAAACTAAAAAAGATAACCCTATCGACGAGGGAGTGGTTAGAGTCGATGAAAATGCCAATGCCACAGAAGAACAAAAAGAAGTACAGCCGGAAACAGAAGCACAAGAAACTCCAGTATTAGAAGAGATTATTGAAGAAGAAGTTAAAAAAGAAACAGAAGAATTAACTGAAAAAGTTGAAGAAGCTGTTGCTGAAGCTGAAAAAACTGGAGAACAACTTCCTGAAAACATTCAAAAACTTATGAGTTTTATGGAAGACACAGGTGGTGATATAAATGATTATGTAAACCTTAATAAAGATTATTCTGATATGGATAATTTAACTGCTTTAAAGGAATACTATAAACAGACAAAACCACATTTAACTTCTGAAGAGGTAGACTTTATCATGGAAGATAAATTTTCGTATGACGAAGAACTTGATGAAGAAAAAGATATTAAAAGAAAAAAATTAGCGCTTAAAGAGCAAGTTGCCGACGCTAAAAACCACCTGGACGGGTTAAAGTCCAAATACTATCAAGAGATCAAGGCTGGGTCAAAGTTGACCAAGGAACAACAAAAAGCCGTTGATTTTTTTAATAGATATGACAAGGAGTCAAAAGCAAATCAAAAAGTTGCTAAAGAACAAAAAGATGTATTTTTAAATAAAACTAATAATTTATTTAGTGAAAGCTTTAAAGGCTTTGACTACAGTGTTGGTGATAAAAAATACAGATTTAATGTTAAGAATGTAAATGAAGTAAAAGAAAGCCAAAGTGATATTAATAATTTTGTCAAAAAGTTTTTGAATAAAAATAATCAAATGTCAGATGCTGCGGGTTATCACAAGTCTTTGTTTACGGCAATGAATCCTGATGCTGTTGCAAGACACTTTTACGAGCAAGGTAAAGCAGATGCTATAAAAGACAGGGTAGCTAGAGATAAAAACATAAATGTTAATCCTAGAGGCTCACATGACCAAGCTCAATTAGGAGGTCTTAAATTTAAAGTATTAGGTAATAATGCTAGCGACTTTAAAGTTAAAATACGTAAAAAATAAATAAATAATTAATTTTAAAAATAAATAGAAAATGGCAATTACAATGACACCTGGTGGGTCGTTAAATAGCGTGCCAGCAATGAATCAACAAGCGTTAACTACTAACTATATTGATTTCACTGCTACTGCAACTGCAGGTTGGGCGCAACAATACTTACCAGATTTAATGGAAGAAGAAGCTGAGGTTTTTGGAAACAGAACTATCGGTGGATTTTTAGAAATGGTCGGAGCTGAAGAAGCAATGTCCGCTGATCAAGTAGTCTGGTCAGAACAAGGAAGACTACACATATCATACCAAGGTAACTTACAAAGATCATCACCTACTGGTACTTTTAACTTTATATTCATCAAAGATATTGACGGAAATTTTGTTAATGGTACTAATGGAGCTGCTGGTGCTTCTGCCGCTACTGATGTAGCTGTAAGAATTGGTGACTTAGTTATTTTATCTGACGCTGATGCAACTATAAAAGGTTATGTAACAGCTGTTGGTACTACTAGTATTGGTTCACCTGGGGTGTTACACGCTTCATGTACTGTACAACCTTTAACTGATAATGGTACTGGATTTGCAACTGTTACTGCTGCAAACGATAATGTTACTTGTGGATTAATGGTTTATGGTTCTGAGTATGGAAAAGGTACTACTGGTAGAACTACTGCTAACAAGCCACAGTTTAAGTCTTTTACTAACAAGCCTGTTATAATCAAAGATATGTATGAGGTTTCAGGATCTGATGCATCTCAAATTGGTTGGGTTGAAGTTACTGGTGAAGATGGGCAAAACGGTTACTTATGGTACTTAAAAGCTGCTGGTGATACTAGAGCTCGTTTTACTGATTATTTAGAAATGGTTATGGTAGAGCATGAAAGTGCTACTCAAACTGTAACTTCTCATCTATCTAACACTTTAACTGGTTCTGAAGGTTTATTTGCTGCTATCAAAAACAGAGGTAATGCTTATGATGGTTTACTTGCAACTGCAACTTCAGCACAAGCTTTAGGTGACTTTGATGCAATATTAAAAGAGTTTGACAAGCAAGGAGCTATTGAAGAATACATGATATTCGCTGATAGAGATCTTATGTTAACTGTTGACGATATGCTTGGTGGATTAAACCCTCACTCAACTGGTGGTTTATCTTTCGGTGTATTTGATAACTCTGAGGATATGGCATTAAATTTAGGTTTCTCTGGTTTCAGAAGAGGTTCTTATGACTTCTACAAAACTGACTGGAAATACTTAAACGATGTATCTACAAGAGGTGGTATTAAAGATGTTGATAATCACATCAGAGGGGTGTTTATTCCTGCTGGTACTACTACTGTGTACGATCAGTCATTAGGTAAAAACCTAAAAAGACCTTTCTTACACGTAAGATACAGAGCTTCTAATATGGAAGACAGACGTTTCAAAACTTGGACTACTGGTTCAGTTGGAGCTGCTACTTCTGATTTAGATGCGATGGAAATGCATTTCTTATCTGAAAGATGTTTAGTTACTCAAGGTGCTAACAACTTTATGCTAATTGAAGCAACAGGTACTTACTAGTACTAATTAATTAAAGCCGGGACTTCGGTCTCGGCTTTTATTTACTAATCTTATTATATATTATATTATGGAAAAAACAAAAAAAGAAAAACCTCAAGTAAAAAAAGATACTTGGGAAATAAAAAATAGAACTTACGTTCTAAAAAATATGTCACCTCTTGGTTACCATTTAAGATCTACACAATTGTATTACTTTGATGAAGAGAAGGGTTATGAAAGAGAAATATGTTATTCAAGAAATCAAAAAACAGTATTTATTGATGAAATGAAAGGTGATATTAGATATGGTCATGTTTGGTTTAGAGATGGGGCGTTATACGTTCCAAAATCAAACGTAACATTACAAAAATTTTTATCACTATATCATCCGCAAAGAAACAAAAAATACTTTGAAGTTGACACTGTAAAAGAAGCTCAAGATCAAGTTGAAGATATAATGCTAGAAATAGAAGCTTTAAACGTAGCTCAAAACTTAGACGTTGAGCAAATGGAAGCTATTATGCGAGTTGAAAAAGGTTCTGCTGTTAACAAAATGAGTACAAAAGAACTTAAAAGAGACTTGTTAATACTTGCAAAAACTAGACCAGAGATGTTTATGGATTTAGCTCAAGATGATAATGTTCAACTTAGAAATGTTGGTATTAAAGCTGTTGAAGCTAAAATAATAAACTTATCACAAGATCAACGAACATTTACTTGGGGTTCTAATGATAGAAAACTAATGAACGTACCGTTTGATGAAAACCCTTACTCAGCTTTAGCCGCTTGGTTTAAAACTGATGAAGGAGTTGAGATTTTTTCTCAAATTGAAAAAAGATTAAAATAATCTAACTGTAGTGGTGATCGCCCTGCGGGGCGATTACTAACTACTAATAAAAAAAATATGGCAATAAGCGTAGACACTGTGTACCAAAGAGTATTAGCTATGGCTAACAAGGAACAAAGAGGTTATATAACACCTCAAGAATTTAATTTATTGGCTAATCAGGCTCAGATAGAAATATTTGAGTCTTATTTTTATGATAAAAATCAAAGAGAAAGATTAGAGCTAGAAGATACTTATACTGAGGTAAGTATATCTAAATTGCTAGAAAGAAAATTATCACCATTCACAACCATAGGATCTGTTGTAGGTGGTCACACATATCCATCGCATTATCAAATAGGTAAAATATTCTTAGATGATTTAGTTTGTGTTAAAATGGATAGAAACGAATTAATGAGATATAAAAAGTCATCAAGGCATAGCTCAATGAATATAAATAATTTTGATGCTGTATATATCGATACAAGATTAGATGGAAAAGATATTGAAGTTTATAGAATGGATGGTAGTGCTACACAAGAAACTGGAGGTGTTAGTTGTGAAGTAATAAATGCACCAGCAACTGTTGAGTGGGCCTATGTAGTTGTAAATGAAAAAGCTTTATACAATGCTAGTGCTGCGACAAACTTTACGTTACACGCATCTGAAGAAAACACTTTAGTAAACAAAATACTAGAATTAGCTGGTATAGTAATGAACAAACCTGGATTAGTTGAAATAGCAGCATCTAAAAATGCAGCTGAAACACAAACTCAAAAACAATAAAATATGGGATTAAATATAAGTGAAGAACAAGGTTATTACGCGGGGTCTGGTAATCATGGTAATTATAGGTATTTATCTCTAAAAGATATTGTAAAATCTTTTGTAGCAACATACGTTGGTAAAGGCAAAATATGTGAAAATGTTTACCCAGGTGATGTTGCGTTTCATGCTAGTAGAGCATTGCAAGAGTTAAGTTACGATACGTTAAAGGTTATTAAAAACTGGGAAGTTGAAATACCAGCTTCGCTAATGTTAGTTATGCCAGTTGATTACGTTAACTACTGTAAACTTACATGGGCAGATGAGTCTGGTGTTGAAAGAACAATATATCACACAGATAAAACTTCTAATCCTAGAAATATAACAGAAACTGTAAATGCAGATGGTGGGTTTACAATATCTGGTGCTAATGATGATTTAGCTTTTACAGAAGAGTCTGAAACTAGAGACTTGTATATGGCTCAACAACAAAGTAATATTGTTTCAAATAGACAGGATCAAGACGCGTACAATTACTTAGAGGGTAGTAGATACGGTATTGAACCTGCTCACTCTCAAGTTAACGGTAGTTTTTATATTGATCAACAAGCAGGAAAGTTTCATTTTAGCTCTAATATTTCAGGAAAGAATGTAATATTAAAGTATATAAGCGATGGACTTGTTACGGACAGCGATCACGTTGGTTTAGATTTTGGAGGTACACCAGTACCTAAATTTGCTGAAGAAGCTATGTATAAGCATATGCTTTTTGGTATTTTGTTATCAAGAAAAGATACACCTGGTGGTTTACTTGCTGAAGTTAAAAAACAAAAATTTGCTGAAACAAGAAAAACTAAATTAAGATTACAAAACTTTAAACTAGAAGAATATACTAGAATACTAAGAGGAGGTAGTAAAATTATAAAACACTAAAATATGCCGGAGTTAAAACGTAACTTCTCTCAGGCCAAAATGAATAAAGACCTTGACGAAAGGTTAATTCCAAATGGCCAATATAGAGATGCAACAAATATACAAATATCTACTTCAGACGACTCTAACGTTGGTTCTGCTCAGACACTACTGGGTAACACTATAAAAAACACTATAGAAAACGGTATATATAGTGTGCCAACAACTTCAACATGCATAGGATCAGTTGGTTTGCCAGAAACAGATAAAATATATTATATGGTTTCTGCTGGTATTAACACAACTACTGGTGCCACTTTACCAATACAAAGAGATTATATACTAGAATACGATACTTTAAAAAGAAGTTCTAAGTATGTTTTTGTCGATATATATGGAGTTTCTACAAAAGCGTCTACAACTGTCAGCAATTCGGTAACAATAAAAATACCTGACGGTGGTAGTTCTACGATAAACAAAACCGGTGTTAGAGCTGGAATGACTTTTACACATTCTAGCGTTAATATAAATGACGAGGTTACTGTTGCTGATATAGCGTACGATGCAGGTAATAGTCGTTGGACAATAACATTGAGTAGCGCTGTTTCGGTTAGTGGTAACGACGACGTATTTTTTGTAGCACCTAGAATTTTAAACTTTAACAGAAACTCTATAATAACTGGTATTAACGTTTTAGATGATTTTTTATTTTGGACAGATGGTATTAACGAGCCTAAAAAAATAAACATAAAAAGATCTATAGCTGGTACTGGTGGTGAGGAATATTTACAAGGTGGTGGTATAGCTGGTTTTAATCCATCACCAACAAACGCTCCTACTACAAATATATTTGAGGGCGACACACATGACTTTCACACAAGACTAGTTGCTGATAGAGATGGAAACAGTTTTTTAGAAATTGTAACTGATAGAACTGGAAAAAAAGCCGTATACGTAGAGGAAAAAAATATAACAGTAATTAAAAAATCTCCTACACAGCCATTAACCCTAGAAATGTCTGATCAAAAAGATCCTAGAATAAATAATGCTGGAGATGCAAACTTAAGGTATACAAGTGCTTCTATTAACTTTACGGATGTTGATGCTGGAGACGAAATATCTCCAGATTTTGATACACCAATAGATTACAGAGTTGGTGATATTATATTGTTTACAGCTGACACAGCTCTTTCAAATGCTACTTTTGCAGAATCAGAGGCTGTTGTAAGAGGTGTTGTTACAGAGTCTTTAGTTAATAACCCAAATAATTTAAACACTGCTGGTTTTACTATTAGAATATTATCTATAGCTGGAGATATAGAAGAGGCTGTTGTTGACTATTACATTAGATTAGTTGACAGTGAGCCTCTTTTTGAGTTTAAATTTGTAAGGTTTTCTTACAGATACAAATACCAAGATGGTGAGTATTCTTGTTTTGCACCTTTTTCTGAGATAGCGTTTATACCTGGTGGTTACGATTATTTACCTAAAAAGGGTTATAACCTTGGTATGAGAAATACCATAAAAAGTTTAAAGTTAAAAAATTACTTTCCAGAAGAGTTAATATCAAACGACGTTGTTGGTATAGATATACTTTATAAAGAAGACAATAGCCCAGTCGTTTACACTGTTAAATCTTTAACAAGTAAAGATGGACATCCTTATTGGACTGATTTTCAAAACAACGCATATGATAGAGGAGAGTACAATGTGACCTCTGATGTTATCCACGCGGTTGTTCCATCTAATCAACTACTAAGACCTTTTGACAATGTTCCAAGATCTGCTATAGCGCAAGAAATAAGTGCTAATAGAATTATATATGGTAACTACGTACAAAACTATAATGTAGATGATCCTGAACTGCTCTTAGAGCTCCACTCTCAAGACATAGATAATGTTGGAGTGTTACACGCTGCACCATCAGTTAAAACCATGAGAACGTATCAGGTTGGTGTAGTATTTAGTGATAAGTATGGAAGAGAAACACCAGTGCTTACATCTAAAAATGCTTCAATTACTGTTAGCAAAAACTTTTCAACAAAAAGAAACAGAATGTTTACAAGGCTACAGAGTGATCCACCTAGCTGGGCAACGCATTTTTCTTTTTACGTAAAAGAAACGTCATCAGAATATTACAACATGGCAATGGATAGATTTTACACTGCTAACGATGGTAACATATGGCTTTCGTTTCCTTCTTCAGAAAGAAACAAGCTTATGGAAGATGATTATCTAATACTAAAAAAGTCTCATAGAACAAACCAACCTGTTTATGAAAAAGCTAGATATAAAGTATTAGCTATAGAAAACGAAGCTCCTGACTTTATAAAAACAGTTGTAAGTGTTATAGGTGATTGTCCAGTGGGAACAAGCCCAAACTTTAATTTTGGTAATGGATCTGGTAGTGGTTACCCTGTAAACGGTGGTACTGAGGTATGGGTTGAGGAAAGTGCGTTTAATGGTGCGTTTGGTTCTGATTTATTGATAAAGACACCGGATAAAATGTTTATAACTCTTATATCTACAGAAGATTCTTCTAAAGAGTATGGCGTTATGAATATAAGAGATGATGGTAGTGGCAAATATATTATTAAGATTAATGGTGCTTTTGGAAATGACATGGACTTTACAGATACAGATCCTACTACTACTGGGCCACAACCTCCAGCGGGATTAATATTAAGACTTGTAGAGCACAAGGTTGAAAACAAACCTGAATTTGATGGAAGGTTTTTTGTAAAGATACACAGAGATGAAGGTTTGGCTAAATACGTTTTGTCTGCTGGAGATGGTGAAGATCAAAATTACAAAGTATTAAACTCTTGGTCATTAAGATATTTAAACAACAATGGTTACAAAGGTGGTGGTTCATATCCAATAACAACTGATCACTATCAAGCTTTAAAAAGTGAGGGTGGTAGTTTAAGTGGTAAAAGTCACCCAACAGAATATTCACATCATCATACTGGTAGTCCTGCCGCGGCTTACCAATGGGGTGGAACAAATGGCAAGCGTTTTGACATAACTAGTTCAGCAATTCACAACGACCCTGTGCACGCCTTGGGTAATGATGCTGTAACTTTTAATGGTATAAACCCAAAAGCTAAAGAGTTTTGGGAGGGTATAAAAGGTTTGAAATCATTTTTTATTGATTGTGCAACTGCTTATCAATGGAGTGGTCACGAAGATTATATACCTGGAGATAGAGTTAATGGTAACACAAATGATGGTTATGAACTATCACTGTTTATGAGGCCTGACGCTGAGCAAGTTTGGTATAACAACAATAACAACTTCACTAGTTCTAAAAAATCAAATGGAACTAGCAGAAGTATAAACAACTCTCAGGGTGCTGCAATATCTAGAGGTATATGGGGTTGGCACACAACACCTACTGGCGACACGCGTTGCTATATGGATATTTCTTGGTCTGGTATGGAAAACAAAAGTACTAGCCCGTGGAACCCGCCGTACAAGCATAGACTGCAAGAACACAGCACTGGTGTAAGAGCTGCGGCTTGGAAGTTTATGGAAAAACTAGTGCAAAGTGGAACTAAGTTTAGATTTAGAAATGATCCAGATAAAATTATTTACGAAACATATGATTATGATTACCAAAACACACCACATGGTAAAAGTGAGTACAGAAGTAATGCCACTAAATTTATAGGCGCTTATGGTATAAGAAATTTTAAAGACGATGGTATAACTGGAAACAAAGCTGCAAAAAAATTATATAGAGACAAATGTGTTCGACAAAGATGGACTATAGGTGTTAAGCCTGGTATTGGTAGTGGGCCAAGTGGTTACAATCCTATGACTGGTACAATAAATGGTGCTCCAACACCGGTTAGAGCATTAAAGCATGATGCTGATGATTTTGATGTTATTGAAATAATAGAACCTTTTATTAGTAACGAAACTAAAGATAACTTTACAGAAAATCCTGCTGTGTGGGAAGTTGAACCAAGAGAATCTGTTGATTTAGATATATATTACCAAGCTAGTGGTTTGCAACCTATAACTTTAAATCACGAAACAAACGAACAGTATATACCTATAGGCAGTACTTTTGTGACTAAAAATTCTAGCGGTACACCTACAACACATACAGTAAGTTCATGGAGTGGTCAGACGGTAAACTTTACACCAACTTTACCAGCTAACACCACTATATCCGACATGCAGACTATAACTTTTATAAAAAGAAGAAATTATTGGGTTGGTAGCAAAGTTAATGGTCAAGTTACTAGTGGTACAGCTATAGTTGTACATGGTGGTCCTACCGCTGTTGGTAGTCAAAGACTATTTAAACAATACCACATGCTAGACTGGGCAAATTGCTTTTCATATGGTAACGGTGTAGAAACTGACAGAATTAGAGATAGTTTTAACGAGCCTAGATTTGCTAATGGTGTTAAAGCATCTACAGTTTTAGCAGAACCTGTGAGAGAAGAAAGAAGAAAGCACGGTTTAATATTTTCTGGTATATATAATTCAAACGCTGGTGTTAACAACACTAATCAATTTATAGCTGCGGAAAATATTACAAAAGATTTAAATCCTGTATATGGTAGTATACAAAAACTTCACACTAGAAATACAGACTTAATAACTCTTTGTGAAGACAAAGTTTTAAAAGTTTTAACAAAGAAAGATGCATTATTCAACGCTGATGGAAATGCAAATGTAACGTCAAACAAAATGGTACTAGGCCAAGCAACAGCTTATTCTGGTAATTGGGGTATAGCAACAAACCCAGAGTCTTTTGTATCAACACCACAACAGTTGTACTTTACAGATATAACAAGAGGTCAAGTATTGGCAATGAGTAGAGAAGGTGTTAGATCAATATCTGATTTAGGTATGAAAGATTATTTTACCGACCTATTAAGAGATTATGCTGATATTGCAATTGGTAGTTACGATGCAAAGAAAAAAGAATACAATATAACTATAGGTAAAAGATATAACAAAAGACAATTACAACCTGAGTTTACAACTATATCTTATGGTGAAAAAGCTAAGGGTTGGGTAAGTTTCAAATCTTTTAAACCAGAACAAGGTTTAAGTTTAAATAATGAGTATTACACTTTTAAAAATGGACAGTTGTATTTACATCACAGTAATGAAACTAGAAATAATTTTTATGGTGTACACACGGAGTCTGATGTTACAGTTGTGTTTAATGATAAGCCAGAATCAGTAAAAAGCTTTGGCGCGTTAAACTACGAAGGTAGTCAAGCAAGAATAACTCAGTTTACAACTTCAAACGCAACTGCATACGACACTGTTGGTGGATCAAGTACTGTTGCTTTTAACGACGGTGAGTATTATAATCTTGATGCAAAAACTGGTTGGTATGTAGAGTCTATAATTACAAACAAACAAACTGGTAACATAGTAGAGTTTAAAGAAAAAGAGGGAAAATGGTTTGGGTTAATTGCTGGAGATCAAACAAATCTAGATAATTTAGACGAAACAGAGTTTTCTGTTCAAGGTTTAGGCCAAGCATCTTTTTCACATAGTAATCCCGGTGGTGGTAGTCATCCAAATGTTGGACAAGTACCTATTACTTGGGCTGATAACGTTTCTTCAACTTATCAAGGTGATGATGGTAGTGGTGGTGCTTGGGACGGAAGTTTACAAACAGCTTGGACTTGTACTAGTAAAGCTATTAATTATACTGTTGGCACAACCGTTGCACAGCAAGTTGTTAACTTAACAATATCTAATATTGTAGGAGGTTCTTACACTGGATACGATTTAGATGCTCTTGATTTTAAAATTGGCGGAGCAACAGAAACTTCATCTGGAGTGTTTCAGGGTGGTAATGTTGATGCAAATATAACTCAAGTTGCATTTACAAATAACGGTGTGGCAGGTGATCCGGCAAACACGGTTAACGTCGCTATAACAATGCCATCTTTTACTGTACCTACGGCAGCTGCTATTTACTATATAGATATTGACGATGATTTAGGCGCAAAAAGAAATCAAGCTAACAGAAGTCTATGCGCTAGAGTGCATTATCCATTTTTTACTAACCATGTGATAACGATAGCAACCATGACACCTCATGCTGCTACGGTAACTAGAACTCAAGAAGATAGTGGTTCTTCATCTGGAACAACTAAACAAAGGTATCAAAGTAGTGATTTAGTTGATGGAATGATGAGTCAAGTTGTACAATTAACGTTTACAGCAAACAGTGGTTATTATTACGACGGTCTTGCTAGGTCACAGCAAAACGTAAACCAAACTGGATATGACTATACGCCTTATTACAACTCGTTAGAAGGTAACCATGCTTACGACGCAAATGGTAGACTTACTACTTTTTCTTACATACTTGAATATACCCCACCTGGTAATGCTCCTTTAAATCCAGATCCTTCTAATTTATGTAGGCTGTTTCATCAGTTTAATATTCATTTTAAACTTGTGCAGGCGCCTGTAATTCCTAGTAATCAATTAAGTTCAATAAGCTTTTCACCTACAGCACCTACTACCCCAAGCACAATGCCTGTCACGGTATCTGGTACGGTTGGAGCACAATACACACTTCAAGTTTCTTTACAACAAGGTTTGAGCAATAATAGTATTGCCACTAGCGATGGTTATTATAATTTTACAAATAATGTTTTTCAAACAAGTTCTGTAAACTCTGGCACGCAAACTATAACTGCTGAGGGTATGAATAGACACAATATAACAATACCAATAAACAACGGTGCTAAAAGAAGATTTGATATAATTGCAGCTGGTGCTGGATCACCAACTACAAGCTTAGCGACTGGAGTGCCTGACGCTCACGGAGAAGCTAGTATAATACAAGAGGGTGTTTCTACATTGACTTTTACAACTAAAACTTTCAGTGGTGGGTACACCGGTATGGTAAGCATAGTAGTTACTAGACCAACTGGAGTTACAACAGAGCCAACTACTATAACTACTACTGGTGGTACTGCTGGTGCAACTTCTACAGAAATAACACTTGACGAGCAAGTTGACGGTATACAAGCTGGAATGGTTATTACTGGTATTGGCGTGCCACATAACACTACTGTATTGGCAATAAAAGATAAAAGATTTGTTACTTCAAGTGGTAGTGTAGCCGTTACAGATGGTAGAACTTTAAACTTTAGCTTAAATGATGGTAATATAAAAGCTTTTGAAATAACAGTTACTCCTCAAGGAGATGGTGTTTTAAGTATAGATGGTACTGGTGGTAGTAGACAACCTAACGCTAGTGATTTTTCAACAGGTTCAACAGTTAAAATTGACGCTGCTGGAGCAGGTACTAACCTTCCAAACGCTAGCGCTTTAAGAGTAACATCAACCGTTGGTGTAGGAGTTGGCATGACATTTGTACTTGGATCTACTACACACACTGTTAATAGTATCACAAGCTCAACAGCTTTGGGTATATCACCTAACTTACAAGCTGGTTTAGCAGCGGGTCTTTCTATAATATTTGAAAAGCCTACAGCGCTAGGTGTTGAGCTTAGACATGTTGAAGCTTACAAGGATCAAACATCTGTTAAAATTAGAGGGTTGTTTGAAATAACTTCAATACCACAGGACGATACTGTAGAAATTTATTTAGATAACTTTATACATATAGAATAATGCCAACAATAACACTAACATTCAACAAGCCTTTAAACGTATCCTGCCAAGTTGGCGACACTGCTTACACTGTTCCAACTACAACTACCGCGGGCTTTACAGTAAATAGTTATTCAGTTACTGAAATAGGTACTATAACAAGAATACAAAACGCAACTTCAAACTCACCTATACTAACTGTTGACACAAGTTTACCTGGAACTTACAACGGTATAACTAATTTTGTGTTTTTTAGCAAAGATAACAAGGCTAACCTTAGCAGTGTGCTAGGTTATTACGCTGATGTAAAGTTTAAAAATAGCTCAACATCAGAGGCAGAAATATTTAGTATTGGTGCTGACGTATTTGAAAGCAGTAAATAAACGCTAAAAAGTGTAACTATAATATATAATTAAATTATATATTATGAATAACAAAGTAGTTTCAAGAAAAAAAATTCTTGAACTTGAAAAATTACTGCTAAATAGCAATGACGAACAGGTTATAGATAATGGTGGGGAAATAATGAACTGCAAAGAGTTTCCAATAAAACACTCATTTGCTGACGGAATATATGTTAGACAAATGGACATGCAAAAAGATAGTGTAGTTATAGGAGCAATACACAATCACTTACATGTTTGGTTTTTATTAACAGGAAAACTAACGGTAACTACAGAAACAGAACAACAAGATTATATAGCTCCTTGCTATGTAGTTTCACAGCCGGGCGCTAAAAGACTTATATATGCTCATGAAGATAGTATCTTTATAAACATACACAAAAACCCAACAAACACACAAAATATAAACGAATTAGAAAAAGAAATAGTTTCTAAAAATTACAAAGAATATGAACAGTATATTAACAAAAATAAATAAATTATGGCATTTGCAGTAGTAGGCGCAGTAGCTCTTGGAGCTTTAGCATTAAAAGCTGGTACTGGTATTGCCAAAGGTATTACTGGTACTATAAAAGCTAAAAAAGCAGCTCAAGCCCAGAAAAAAGCTCAACAGGAAATGGATAAAAATAAAGCCTTGTATGCTAGTTTAGACACTAGCAACCCGTATTTAGATATGGAAAATACAATGGAAGACTTAACTGTAAATCAAGATCAAGCTGAATTTACAAAACAACAACAAGAACAACAACGTGCTAACATAATGGAGCAGATGAAAGGTGCTGCTGGTAGTTCAGGAATAGCTGCGTTGGCACAATCATTAGCTAATCAGGGTTCTTTAGATGCTCAAAAAGCATCTGTATCAATAGGTAAACAAGAGCAAGCAAATCAATTAGCTGAAAGGAAAGAAGCTTCAAGAATACAAGGTCTTGAAAGAGAGGGTGAGTTAATTAGTAGACAAGCTGAGATGGGGAAAGTTTCTAGTTTGCTGGGCATGTCAGCTGATGAAGTTGCTGCTGCTCGACAAGCAAAAGAAGAAGCTATTGGCATGGCTTTTGGTGGCGCTGAAGACGTTGCTGATGCTGGTATGGATTATGCGTCATCTAAATTTAGCATGGAGACCGGTGGAACTGGTAATCTTTATGGTGGTGGAGTAGGTTAATAAATAAAAAAAAATATGGCAACAACAGGAAAAGCGCCTGCTAGCAGGACATTAAATTATAGTTTAACCGGAGATATAATGAACAGGGTAAAAGGTTCTTTAGATTCCGGTAGCACCATTAAAGCTATTGACGAAGGGCTTAGTGGTGTAACCGATGCTGTTTCAGAAGGTTCTGAAAAGCTAGTTAACGAGCGTGTTAAGCATGAAAACATGAAAGATTCTGCTGATTTAGTTTTTGAAGCTGGTATGGATCAGTTTGGAACTAGAGCTTCTTGGGCTACAGGAACTACCTACGATAAGTTTCTAGAAATTGAAAAGGTACAAAGACAAAAATATAATGACGCTATAGCTAGTGGTGATAAAAATATAGCCAGTAAAATACTAAGAGAACAAAAAGATAGAGCGGGGCAGCAACAAACATGGAAAAGTGTTTTTGAAACTTTAAACCCAGAGCATCCAAGTCATGTGCAATTGTTAACTGATTTAGATCCAGAAGCAAAATATATAATTGGTAGATTGGCCTCTCAAGAAGGAGAAGATTTTAAGATTGAGTATACAGAGCCTAATAAAAAAACGAAGGAAAAAGGAGGTGAAATGGTAATGAAGTTTTTAAAACAAAACCCTGATTTTAATCCGAATGAAGATGAAAGTGAAACTAACAGAAGACTGTTACCAGACAAGCCTGAAAACTATATAACAATGCGTGGGCCAGAGTTAGATAAATTAATAGCTAGAAATAGAGCTCCAAAAGCAGAACAAAAGGCTTTGGCAGAAAGATTAGGGATATTAGAAGATGAAAAAGAAAAACTAAAGCCTTTTAGCTATGCGGCTAATTTTACTCAAAACAAAAATCTTATTAATAAAGAAAACATCAATTCGATGATGAAGGGTGAATTAGGTCTGCATGAGACTGGAAGTTTTCTAAAATCTGCTAATCAACATCCTGATTTTACTAAAGTTAGAGATGCTGGTATGAAATTAAAAATTGGTAACACAGACATTGCTGCTGATACTAATAATGATGATGTTATCTCTGAGGAAGAGTTTATGAACTTAACAGATAACGACAAGGACGCTGTTATGGCTCTTATGCAAAAGCCAGAAAACTTTGAGATAGCACAATATTATTTAGCTGAGTTTATAACTCTTGCTCAAGCAAGGCATCTGAAAGGTCATAACCCTATAATACCAGGTACTAGTGGAAAAAGATTTAGCGAAGCACTTACCGCAGAAGAACAAGAAACATTTAATAACGTAAGGCCAAATTAAAAATAGCAATTAATGAACGAAGAATTAGAAAAGTTTATTATAACTATGATTAAGCAAGGATCTTCTGAAGAGGAGATCAAGCAAATGATTAGTAATTATAAAGAAAAATATCCTGAGAAAATAGTTGTACAACAACCAGTGCCCGAGTATTCTTCTGAT
>VMHT01091145.1_pt1 | contig 27145 bp, 9 predicted proteins | sample 4693611 | NCBI WGS metagenome assembly VMHT01 (sample SAMN12280063, study PRJNA550983) | marine metagenome | isolation source: seawater sampled from same location over 5 years 0.02-0.2 micron viral filtrate | place: USA: collected off the coast of southern California halfway between the port... ...
TCAGTCTGTGTGCTAATTCCAGCAACTGCTGTTCCTTGGAATGTAAGAGTCTTAGTTCCAGTATTGATTGCTGTAACTGTTGTAATACCACTTGCTGAAAAACTTGAATGTAAAAGAGTATCATTTACTGCGATACCTGTTACTTGGTCAACTACAACTGCTGAAGCTCCATTTGCCATCGCAGTCATTACAGTTCTTGTACTGGTAGTATCACCAACCATCATGATTGGGTCATTAACAGTTGTCTGTGTTGAGTTAACTGTAGTTGTTGTACCATCAACTTGTAAGTTACCTTTGATGATAACGTCACCTTCATTACTTAATCCATCTGGATATGGGTCAATGAATATCTTATTCTCTTGACCTGATAACGATGCAATAATATTATTTTCAATTCTAATATTACCAAGTGTGCTATTACCACCAGCAACAGTGAAGTCACCACCAACATTTAAATTCTTTTCTATACCTACACCACCTTCAACAATTACAGCACCTACGTCTTTACTTGTTGATTGAGTTGCAATATTAAATCTTACATCTGCACCAGTAAAAGTTAATTGGTCTGTACCATTTTCATCATATTCAATTTTTGAATCAGCAGTTGCTGTTCCGTTTGCTCCACCACCAAAACCCAAGAAGGTATCGTCAGGTACCATTACCTCACCAGATCCATTTGGATTAAAGATTATGTCTCCATCAGTATCAGTCGAGGATAAGGTATTTGCATCTAAAGTTAAATTATCTACATTCCAGACATCTATTTTTCTACTATTGTCAAGTATTGCTACAATACCACCATCACTATTTCTTGAGTTTGTTACACCATTCAAAGCACCAGGTGTGTGCTCCATCATGGATGTATAGTAATGTCCTGCGACAGGATTGACGTTTGTACCGTCATCTCCTAAAAATATTCTATCTTTGTATTGATTTGTACCACCATACTGACCCACACCAGTCACATATGCCATTTCACCCCAATTCAGACTGCTTGGTTTCGCAGTTCCAGAGGAGCGTTTGATTCTAATAATACTAGCCACTTAAAAATTTCCTCCGTTGATGTCTAAGTTCTGTGTTGCACCTGGAGTCAGCTCCAATGTTGCGTCAAATTTTTTTGTCAAAGCATTATAAACTAGCACCATCCCATTTTGCGGATTTACTACGTTAACGTCACTTAATTCTGATAATGATAGAGTTGCAGCACCTGCAAGTGAAGAAATCACTTTTGTCGCATTTTGTTGTCCAACTCTGACTTTGATATCTGCCATCTAGGTTAGCGTGTTCAGATCTAAAAAGTATTTATATTTACTATGATGTTATCTTTGAAGCAAGGTCATGTAACATAGATTTCAGAGTCTCTATCTCTGATTTCATAGCATCTAATTCGGACTGTTTATCGGAATTAATTCTACGAGTGTTCATATAGTCTTGATATCCTGCTTCATCTTTACTAATTATAGCATTAGTATCTTCATCACGAAATAAATTTTTGTGTCCTTCTACTTGTATCATTACGCTAGAGCTATTATTCTTAAATCTCTTAATCTAACTGGAGTGCATTCATTCGTTGATATCATTACAATTTTTATAGTAAATCCAGTAAACTGTTGTAAATCATCGGCAGTAAATTGATAATCATTAAACTCATCAAAACCACTAGAGATAACACGAGCATCTGGTCTACCATCATTATTTGCTTCATCAATTACTTGATCACCGAATCCATCTCCATCAGAATCAATTAAATTTTTAAAGCCTGGAAATGCTCTATATGTTAATGATACTTCAGAAGAGTCTGCACAGTATAATCTATAGAATACTCTAAAGTCTGCTTCTGGTGCAACATTGGCACCAACAATAACTTTTAATGAAGTTGCAGGTTGCTCTAAATCAACTCTTTCAGATACAAATACTGAACCATGAGGATCATTGAATATTCGATTTGTACGTGAGTCGGTTGCATAATTATCTAATCCAATAGGATTATTAACTTTATTTCTTCCAAATATGAATGTTGCATTTTTTAAATCTACAACTGGTGATAAATTTGCATCTCCACTTACTAAGTCTAAATCTACATAAAATGATTTTTGTTTAGGAAGATTTGTTAATTTATCTTCATTCACTGTTGATGTAATCAATCTTGGAGTTTCAAAGAATTTAAACGAGTTAAGTGATACTGGTTCAATTCCTTGATCTATGAATGATACTTCAGAACCACCTGCACTTGTTCCACTAATTGTTCTTACTGAAGCACTTAAATCTGTGATATTTCCTGGTGTTAGGAAATTAATTTGAGGTTCAAAGGAACTAAACTGATGATTTTGTGAAATTTTTGTATTGTTCCCACCAAATGCTTTTTCATCTCTGAAACACAATAGTGAATTTCCAGTTCTTTGATTCAAAGGATCTAAAGCAGTACGATTGACTTCAAGGTAATAATTATCAATATCTGAATTATTTTTAAGTGTTGTATTAGTTGGAATAGTATGAATAGTGTTGATTCCTACTAATGATACTCCAGCTGCTTCATATGTTTGAATACTTGCACCTTCAGGATGAGGTAATGCAACTGTGTTTAAAACACCTCTAGTAAGTGTAAGTTGTCCTGTGCCAACAACATAAGATACAATTTCCTCTTCAATTAATGCTTCACCTCTATCAGTTGAAATACCAGAGAATGATGAGAAAGGTACAGTATTGCCAAGTGAAACTGTTGTACTCTCTGCAGTCAGTGATGAAGTTGAAGGAACTATAAGTGTGTCTGGTTTAACATTTCCTATTTCTATCTTGTTATTTGCTCCATGATGTGCGTGGTTGTACTGTGTGACCTCAAATACATTACCTGCATACAAATCACCATTTACAACTGAATCGCCATTTACAGCAACGTTAGCAATAACTGCTCTTGTATCATTACCAGCACCATATTGTACTAATGGTTCGTTATTAGTAAACTTCTCTCCTTGAACATCAGTTAGATAGAGAGTATCGAATGTTGAGTTGATTGAATCAACAACAAATTTTAATCCAGCACCTCTGACTACACCACTATGACTATTATCGACTGTTAAGACATCACCAACTTGATAACCAGTTCCAGCAGATTGTACTGCTACTGCAGTAACTACCTCATTGGATACTGTTGCAGTTACTGTGCAACCAGATCCACTTCCTGTCAAAGCAACTGTACTAACGGTTCCACTTATACTATATCCTGAACCACCTGTTACAACTTCTTCAGTTGATATAGGAGCACCTTGACCCTCAATAATACCTGTTACACTTTGATCTTCTGAATCACCAGCAGCACCTGTGCTTACTTTTCTACCAATTGGTAAATTAGAATTTGTTCTTGTACCACTACCATCAATTGTTACCTTTAACTTTCTAGGTAATGAACGAACAGGGTTGTCAATTAACAATTGTGTATTTGCATTTCCTGGTTCAATTGGTGTATTGTACATTCTGACAACACCTTCATCGACAAATTGTGCTTTACGAAGTTTGAATGCTAAGTCTTGATTCTGAGATGCTGTCCAAATTGTACCGTTCTGAGATTTGAATAAACTACCACCAAGATACTGCTTAGAAACTACTACATTTTGAACATCAGGTAATTGTGTTGTTTTAACTGATTTTTCACCCATTGTTGCACACCACATTGTGTACTTATCAGTTGATGCTGATATAAACACTAATGCAAATTCCTCTCCTTGTGGCAAGTATACTGGAGATGGGAATTTAAATGTAGTTGGTACAGAGGCATCATTTGAGACATTAATATCTTCTGGATTTACGACAATTTCACAGAAATCCTGTACTAAGTTCTCAGTTGGAGCTCCAAATCCCATAGTTCTTAATTGAACTGTTAATTTAGCATTTGGGTCTTTAGATGCAAAATAAACATCAAATGAGGTTAAAAATGCACCTGTTTCATCAACTGTAAATGATTGACATAACGGATCTCTTCCACCTGACTTTTTCCAAGATTTTCCTTTTCCACCTTTCTTTCCTTTAGATTTTCTTCTCCTCTTCGCCATTGCTTTTGCTTTGGCTTGTCCTTTTGCTCTCCTTTGTCTTCTTTTAAGTGTCCTACCCCATCCACCACCTCTTCTGGTAGTAGTAGTTCTTTCTCCAGTTACTTCTTCACTAGTAGATGTTTCAGTATCAACAGTTACAGTAACTTCATTTTCTTTTACTGGTGGACGAGGTGGATTTCTTACTTGAACTATAAAATCCCTTTGAGTTAAAACTGTTCCAGTTCCAAGGAAGGTTCCAGTAGAACTACTTAACATTGCCAAATCTCCAGGTAATGGAATAGATCCATCAGGAGTTGAAGTTACTTTAAATGATTTTGTTCCTGTTGTAAATAAAGTAGGTGGTTTTGGTGTTTTATTTGCATTTCTAAAGAAGAATGATCCAATTAAATCTCCCCAATTATCCGAAAATAGCGTAGTATTAATTACTGTTGCTACAGCACCACTTGATTTACCAGTTAATTTTGCACCTTTAATAAGGTATCCAAAATATTTTTCATTATTAGCAAGTCCAATTATATCAGTATTAAATAATTTTGATGTCGCAGAATAAGTTGCTGATGGTGCTGGTCTTGTGCGATCATATGGATCAATGATATATTTTTCTACACTTACAGAAGGTGATCCTAATGATGATTGAACTTCTGGTCTGTTTTCATCACCATACTTATGATTTGGTTCTTGAGATCTAATTAAACCTATTTCTTTTCCATTTAATTCAACCTTTACATCTTCAAATATAGAAAATGTACCAGAGTTCATTTCAATCTCAGTTAATTTAGGTACTATATCTGGAACACCACTATCTAAGAAATGATAGTGTTTTGTGAGTGGCTTCAAACCACTAGCATAGAAAGCAACGTTTCTAGATCTCATAAATGGATCTACAATACTTGATACCTTTGTACTTTCAACGTAATCTTTTTCCTCTGATGGACCAACTAATTTGTTTGAAAAACTTTTTTCAATCCTTCGAGTGACCTGTGTACTACTACTCGCTCTTCTTAATGTTTGAGTTTTGGTATAAGTAGTTCTACCACTACGTCTGGTAGATGTACGGCTATATTGTTTTCCTCTAGTAGTAGTTGTCTTACCTCTAGTTTTTGTATCTGAAACTACATTTGTACTTTCGACCCATCTCGCACCAGTTGATTCTATTCTTGCATTATTAACATATATGGTTCTTGTCCAATTATCAGAAGGAGGATCTAATATTACTAAACCTGAAAAAGCAACCACATTGAATGGGTTAACATTTTCAACTGATGTTGCTTGAGGTTGTTCAATCCAATCTATTTCTTCATAATCTAATGTAATTAAGTCTCCAGTTTTTTTACAATTTGAATCTAAAAGTTGCAAATTAGAATTCATATCAGCAGTTTTAACATCGATTGCAGTATTCAATGCAAGTTCAGGATTCATTGACCAAAAATCAACTGCAGAAATCAACTCTTTATTGTCTACATCAACATCACATTTTGAACCACCTTCAGGATTAAAATCAATAAAATCTCTATTTTTAAAATTGTTTACAACAAAACCAGTTTTAAATCTGTTTAAACCATTTGCATCTTTAACTGAGAATGATTTTGTATCCAATTCTAATTGACTTAGAGATGTTATTTGCTCTAAATTTTCAATTCTTTGTTCAAGTGCTCCAATATCACGCATTGTGAATCTACGATTATCTTTTAATCTAATCTCCGCATCTCTTATATCATACAAATATGGTGGTAAAATTATTGTTGCAATTTCCATTGCATCACTATTACTTGAAGGTTCAGTAGGATTTTCTGCTGACTCTCCAAGAAATACCTCCATACCTTCATCATAATCCATAAGTAACTTATCAATTCTACCAAGATAATGATTAAGACCAAGTAATGCACTTTCATTTGGAGTGATTACATATGGATTTGTTGATTCAAAAGCTCTGCTTGTAAATGCAAATGGTGAGGCTCCACCACCACCATAAACATATGGTGATACTCTAGGTCGATAGTCAAGAATATCTGATGCTTGAATTCCAGATATATCGGGAAGATCTTTAGTATATCTTTCTGGTGAATATGAATTGACTGTAAAGAAATCTCCACTATTTCCACTTGCTACTTGATATTGATCAAATATAATCAAAAGTTTTTTAGATGGAACAGCAGAATGAGCATTTCTAATAATTCTAGAATAATCACAATATTGATCTTTATGACCTTTATCTAATGAATAATTACTTGTTCTATCAACAAAGTTACCAATAGTTACTCCCTGTAAAACAGTCTCTACAGATGACTCATTAAATTTAACAATTTCTCCAATTGTAAATGTACTATCATTTAAATATACAAAATCAACAGTATTTGCAGTTCGACTTACAATTTGTCCAATTGCACGACTTTCTTGACCTTTTATTTGCTCTCCAACTATAGTGCTTGCATTTAGTGCTAAACCAGATACAAATGTTAGTTTATCTAAAACTGGTGTATTTGTATCTTTAGATTCATAAACAGCATGCACCTTAACAACATCTGGAACATTTAATGATATTTCTTCATCTTCAACTCTCAATCCATAACCTCTACTCTGAGCTAATCCATTAAATGGAGTTGCAACTCCTTGAGTTCTTGTTACTTCAAGTGTTTGACTCCTTAAGTAATCTTTTGATTTACTTGTGATTCCAAGTTTTTTGAGTGTTACATTAACAGTCGCATTTTGGTTATTTTTAGATAAACCACTAAATGTGATTGTATTTGCATTATTTGTAATTGTAACTTGATCTCCTGTCAGTTTTTCTGTTGTACCGTCACTATAATGAATTGAATATCTTTCTGTATCATATGGTTCAAAGAAAACACTTGTGATTCCAACTGAAGTTGTTAAACCAACTGATGAGTTAAATGTTATCGCATTACCACTTATATTAGTTGCACCACCAGTTATTTGTTTTGAAATAGTTAAGTCAGAAGTTCCAAAATCAACAAGTGAAACATCTGATTTTGGTAATTCAGCGTAAATTCCAGATTTTTCAAGATTTAAAACTCTGGGAACTTTAACTCTGAATGGGGAAGTTGTTGTTTTACTTGTTGGTGCTGTACCACCTATATTAACACCAGTAACAGTTGTTGTTGCTGCTAATGTCAGTGTTTTACCTTCAGCTGATATGCCAGTAACCTCATTGAAATTAGGAGTGCTAGATTCACCATTGAACGATATAATTGAACCTGTTTGTATACCTACTTTACCTGCAAAATTACGATTTACTGCTGTTGCAGCAGTTCCTACAATATTAATTTGATCAGTTAAAGAAAAACCAGGCAATACACGGTCATATAATACTGTATCAGCACTGAAATCAGATAATAAACCAGCATCAATTCCATTCGCATCTTGAAATACTGATTTAACATCATCAATTGTATATGTTACTATTTCTCGAATAGATGGTTTCTCATATCCACTTAATCTTTCATTAATTACTAATTGTTCTCCAACAATAAATGTTCCTGTTGTTTGAGATACTACTATTTCATTAGATCCTGTAGAACCACCATCTTTAGCAGCAAAACCTTCAGCACCACTTGAAAGACCTCTGATTTTCATTCCTTTTACTACACCTGATGCTGTAAATGCACTACACTTTAATACAGTAAATGTTTGAATATCATAAAGGTATAGATCGAAACTAGATGCTGCATCTTTGTAAGTATCATCAGTCAAAGAATAAAAGTAAACTCTTGCTTCACCTACTTGTGGTAATACTGCAGCGTTACTACCTGCTTTTCTTCTTCCTTGTAGTTGAATAATATTTCCTGTTGTTCCTCCAATACTAACAACAGGAGCTCCTTGGGCATTGTTTACTCTGATTAAACTTCCCATTTCAAAAGGAACTGATATTCCTTGAATATTTTGGGTATCTCTTGGTTTTTCAACATCTAAAATAGTTGTACCAGATACTTCTACGTCAAATCCTTTTATATAAGCTCTACCTGGTGATATATTAACACACATTAGATCCTCATCAGGTTCATTTCCATCATCAGTAAATCTATCATCAGTGAACAACCCATCCGAATCTATCTCATCATTTAATGATTCCTGAATGTTTACACGAAACTGTTCAACAGAATAATCACCTGATTCGTCATATGTTCTTCTTGCAAAGTAAGTTACTATTTCACTATAAATTGATTTATCTTGTAATTTTTTAATTCCACCATTATCAACTCTCAGTAATTCTATAAAATTTGTATCTTCATAGTCAGTTAATGCTTTTTTGGATAGTTTTACGGATATTTTAAAACGATCTGCACCTGGTGCTGCAAAGTTTGTAAATCCTTTTGCATTATCATATAATGAATCATCATCATTTGAGTTTATAATTTCCTCAGATATATCAAGACCTACTCTATATGATGGAGTAACTGAATATGGATCTAAAATTATTAAAGATGATGGTACATCAACAAAACTTCCTCGAATAAAATATACACCTGCATTTACACCAAAAGCAGTACCTGTTGCAGTTGCTTCTTCTGATGCCAATGTTAAAACAGTTTCACCTATTGTTATTGTAGTATTTCCATATGTTAATGGTTCTTCTAATATTAATACTTCACCATCTGGAAAAGAAGAACTTTCACCATCAGTTCCAGACTGTTGATATTTTAAGAAAATTGTTATTTTATCCACACCCTCTGCTGGAGGTAATATAAAATTCTTTATTGTTGCAACGATTCCTGATGTTTGACCTCTTACTCTTAATCCTTTACCATCATTAGCTGCTATTATATTACTTAAGTAAACAGAAACATCAATGCCGAGATGTGTATCATTTACTTTTGCAGAAAAATATGTATTATCATATTCAATAGCACCAGGTATGACCATTGAACCTTCTTTAAACAGATGCTTACCAAAAGATTCAACTTGATTTTGTAATAGTGACTGTAACCCAGTTAACTCCCTTGCCTGTACTGGATATCCAGGTTTAAATAGGATTTTATAAAATTGATCATCCTTATTGAAATCATCATAATAAGGTGATATATTTAAATTAGTCTTTTGTGGCATTTTTAGAATTCGAGTATGATTTTAATGTCTTCTTTTTGACGAGAGTTTCTAACAATTAATGGTCTATTATCTAGGTAAACTATTTCACCTGACCCTTTATTTATCTCAGAATTAGAAAGTCCTGAAATAAAGTTCACTCCTAAGTTAATTAATTTATTACCTGTAGGATTTGTTGTTATACCAGAAAAATCTCTAGAAATTGCTCCAGAAAAGAATGAACTCTTTCCTGTAACATTATTTGCACCAACAACAGATTCAAAATCATATATTCGACCTGCAGTTGAAATACCTGCATAGTCGGTGTGATCGTATGTTGTTCTATTAAAGTTAAGAGAACGATCTCTAAAATATTTTAATACTTTAGTTTCTGAATCATACGAAGCAATGTAACCTGTCGAAACTTTTCCTGTATTTGGAGATACTGTTAATACTTGTTTAACTTCTTCACCAACTTGTGGTACTCCAGTTACAGTGTCAAACTTAATTGCTTGTAATGAAGAGTAAGTATTATCAGTATATGTAACTGATGTTCCTACTTTTGTAGGATTTTTTACCACACCAACTTGTGAAAACTTTGTATCTATTGGAAAATCCTTAGTAGAATCATCAAATCTTGCATAAACAATAACTCTATCCGTTCCTAATTCAGTATAAACATCTGAACCATGACCTAAACCTGGTGGAATGATAGGTATGAGTTTCGCTCTACCAGTAGATGTACTAACACCACTACTTAAAGTTCCTAAATCAACAATGCCATAACTATAACCTTTACCTCCAGCACTTACAGTAACATCTGTAATTGTACCATTTACAACATCGACTCTTGCTTTTGCACCATCACCATCGCCTATTATATCAACTTCTTGGCTTAAACCATTAGCATAACCACTTCCTGCATTTTCAATGTATACGTGTTTGATTTGGTTCTGGTTTACAGATGAGTCACCGTTTTCACGGACTGATCTAATTTGAGAATCTTGACTAGAGTTCCAACTATTTGGGACAGTAATAAATTCAGTTGAGTCAAATTTAATAATGTCACTAGGTGAAACAGTGAAAAGATACTTCCAAAGATATCCATCACCACTATTTCCTGCTTTTGATGGTTCCAAATCAGTGAAGGTTGGTTCATCTTGGGAGACATTTCCAAGTGGGTTAGAACCTGTTGATCCATTATCAATACAAACGTAAACTTTGAAGTCGGAATTAAGTACGTAGTAGTTCGCATCATATAATCTATTTGCTGCTGTTAAAGGACTTGGATTTTCTACACTATAATCATCTCTATAAATTTCATATCTACTTCCTGCAACCCAATCAACTCTTCTTATAATTCTTCTAATATTAGAGGATGCTATTTTTTTACCAAACATCATCGTATCACCTGTATGTGAACGATATGAAAAACTATCAGTTGGTGCAGGTGTACTAGAGTTCCAATTAGAAGACCTACCATACCCAACTAATGTTGAAGTACCAGCTGGATTAGGTAATCCAATGAAAACATAATATGAATTATTTGTGTTTTCTACTGATTCAACAAAATTGTTAGCGTTTAGTATTCTAAATTGATCAGTAATAATCGCTGACATTGTATCTAAACTTTTCTTTTCCTTTTATTTATAGAGGTAATGTAATCAAATTCCAAACACTCTAATCGCACCTGATGATCTAAGACCTCTAAGAGACGATGTAGTGTAGTTCTTTCTTTGTATTGTTGGGAAGGTTGCCAAACCAGAATTGACTGTCAATCCAGTCACTCCGATTGAAATTGGACTACTACTCCTAGATGCATTATATATTCTACCCCAACTGATTCGACCTAGATGTGTAGCAATACCAGGATTACTATTATTAAAGTTTCCTGTGAGTCCAGCTCCCACACCAGTAATTTGTCCATTCTGAATATTACAAGTAATCTCACCATTTTCACCAGTAGAAGCAACTGCGTGAACTTTATAGATGTTATCTAAGAAAGTTGATCCAATTCCCACAATGGATGAATTATGAGTATCAACAGATGTAATACCAGTTCCAACTGTTGTATCTTTGATAAACACTGGATAGTTTACTAATAATGAGTTCGCTGCTTTATCTGCCCTAAAGAAGAACTTAAGTGCTGATTGACCACTAACTGTAGTTGTACTTATGCCAGTAATAATACCAGTAAATCCTTCTACATTACTAATTGATGTAATTTTTTCAGTTTTAAAAGTTGGTAAGTTAATAATAACTTGTGGTGGAGTTACGTTTGAATAACCAAATCCTGCATTAGTAACATTTATCGCTGATATTGAACCATTTGTAATTGTAGCAGATGCTGTCGCAGTTGTTGCCACTCCTACAGTTCCATCAGATTGTATGAATGTTGCAACTCCAACTAATGGAGAACTAATTTTTACTGTAGCACTATCATATCCACTTCCTACATTTGTAATATCAATTGAAGTTATTGTACCTGCTGCAGATACAATCGCTGTTGCAGATGCACCAACATTTACTTCCCCAGAAGTTACAAGAGCATCAACAGTGTTATATTCTAAATTATAGTCACCATCAGTCTCATCTGGATTAGTAGCGGTTAAATGATCACCTTTTTCATAGAAGAATACCTCTGCATCGTCAACAAATATACCGTTAGTATTTTGTGTTCCAGATGTAGTTGTGTAATCACCAATTATTTTTGAGGTAGGATAGACTTGTGGTTCAAGAATTTCTCTTGATTTATCTATTTTCTTACCACCTAAGATAATATCAACTTTTTGTTTTGTCCATCTGATTGGTTTATTATTATTTTCATCAATACCAGCTCCAGTGTAAATATCAGTCTCAACAAGTTTTGCACCAAGTAATTCTTTTAATGTTCTTTCCGCTTCTTGTGAAGTTGTAAATCCAACAGGATGTTTGAATAATCTTAATTCATCACCAATCTTGACTGTTTGTTGGATATCTGCAGTATCTACATCAACCCCATCTTGTCCTTTGTAGAAGAAGATATCAACTTTTGCTTCAGGTCTTGGTGCTTCAACAAATTCAAATGTAGTACCACCTTCAAATGTATATGCAGAACTTGGTTCTTGTAAAACACCATTTATGAATATGAGAAGAACTGAGTTTAAATCAATTAATTGTGAACGAGAATTATTAAGATCTTTTTCAAAACTTAGTAATTGACCGTTGAAGAATAACGGGAATCTTGTTCTTGAACCATCTTGTAAATTTTGAATACTATCAATAAAGTCTATTTCACCAAATTGCCAAGCAGAGAATTTATCTTGGAAAATTTGTGTAACCTCTAATTCAAATTCTTGTATTGGTGCGGATAAATGTGATGCAGTTACTAATCCAACTGGTTTAAACTTATCACCAACTTTGAATGAATGTCCAGGTCTTGCGATAGAGAATTCTGATATTTCAAAAGTAGTAGATCCAATACCAACAGTTGTTTTAGCAGCACTAACTTTTACATCAACTAATAAAAGTGATCCAGAATCAGTTGTTGCACCTATACCCTGTCTTGAAACACCTATAATTGGTAAATTATCATAATTTGGTTCAGGAATTATAATTTCAGGATTAACATAACTTGTACCAGCAGAAACAATATTAAATGCAAGTGTACCTCCAACACCTACTGTTGCTGTTACAACTGCACCTGTACCACCGCCACCACCTTGACCAACATTTAATGTAATCGTGTTAGTTGTAGTTGCAGTAATCGCAGTTTGAATACCAGCGATAGGATCTGAGTTAGGGAAACTTGTCTTAGATACTGAACGAGGATATGGATGGTCTGAGAAGAAATTATCTTTTGAACACTTGAATACTAAACCACCAGTATCAATACCAACTGTATCACTAGTTGTTAATCCGTGACTTGGAATTGTAAGAACAAGAGTTCCTGTATGAGATGTGTAAACTGCATTTGTTGCAGTAAACGCATTACCAGCAAAGTTTGATTGTCTTATTGAACCTACACCAGCACTTACAAATCTATGAACATATGCTTGATCTGTAACACCAATTGCAACAGAACCACCACGATATCCTGAACCAAATGTAAGATCTTCAAAGAACTCATACGCATTACCACCACCTTGATAAGTATGAGGTATTGTGCTTGCACCTGCCTGAACTTCAAATGTTCTATCAGAAACTATACCAACAACAAATAATGGTCTTTCATGATCTTGGAAGATTGTTGTTGTGACACCAACATATCCACCACCACCAATTGTTTTTACTGAGTTTGCAGCAGCGGAAACAAATGTATGAACATACTGGTCACTTGCAGCAGATGCACCAACATTAACTCTAAATGTATTTGTAGTTCTGTTACTAACTGTTAGATATTGACCAGCAGCAGGGTCAGTTGCACGAGGATAACAATGAGTAGAATTATTACTATCTTTGTCACAAGTAAAGCAAATAGAACCCGTATCAAGAACAACAGCATCACCATTTGCTAATCCATGATTTGCGATAGTTAATACTAATACACCAGTTGCTGGATTATAAGTTGCATTTGTTGGTGTACCAACAACTGTTTTTGGACATACAAATTCTAAACCTTTAAGTTTAACAGTATTTGGTCTTTCTAAACCAAATCCATGAACACTGTTTGTAGTAACTGTAATAATACCTGTGAGATTATCATATGCTGCAGTTTGTATTCCAAGATTAAATCCTGAAGATGTGCCGATACCAACAATACTTGTTAATCCACCAGTAGCATTTTTAAATGCTTTTACCTTTGCACCTTGTAATGGAGCATATCCTGTGCCTGGTGTTGAACCTAATGAAACAATTAATCCACCTCTTGGAACTTGGTTTTGATTAATATCAAATTCAGATACGATAAAATCACCATTTGTAGAAGTGATACCACTGAACTCCACAGTCGATATACCAGCTGTTGTGTCTGATATAAATTCATAATTATTTCCAGTATTGTTAATTGTTTTTGGAGTTTGGAATACACCGTTAATGAATAAAACACCGTTTCCTACCCCAATACCTGAAGAAGTATTTGCACCACCCACAGTTAATGAATAAGTTTTACCAATACCAGTAAAGTTATCGGATATATCATCAAACAACATATTTGTTGTATAATTACTCCTTAAGAATGTTCTGCCACTAAAGTCTGCTTTTACAAATGGTAAGTTAGTTTCATCTCTCCTTGATCTATTATTTCCTTTAGGTGGTTCTGCAAAGAACACACTACTTTCAACTATATTAAATGCACCTCTATGAACCCTCGCTGTAGTGTTTGCAAGGTGTGAAGTTGCTGCAATACCTAATTGACCTCTTTCAACTTTTACAACTGGTAGAGTCGCAATACCTAATGCTACATCAGTTGAATCATTAATTACTCCTTCAGAAACACTTGAGAAACCAACTTCAGTAACTTTCACATACTCATCATCAATTTTAAGGAAGTCGGTTGGTGCAACTGACCCAATTCCACTTAATACAAACTGTGAAAGTCCAATACCTATATTTGAATCTAAATTATGGGTAATAGAAGTAAATGAAACTGGTTGTTGTACAACACCATCTAAACCAATAATTGTTTTTGTTAGTTGTTTTCTCATAGTAAGTTTATGAGAATTACCTCCACCAAATCCTGAAAATGTTACCGCAATACCTGTTGAAACATATTCAGGTCTTGTATATAATTCAAATCTATTTTCATCAATAACTTTAGCATAAACTGTGCTTGGTAATAATGTTGTTACAACACCAGCAATATTAGATGTTGAACCAATAGAGATAGCAGTTCCAGCAATACCTATAAATGTAGAATCAGGAGTATAAGTTAATTCTTCATTTGTGTTAAAGAAATGACTTGGAATACTAACGACACTTGTTGTAGTGCTGATTGTACCAACAGGATTAAAAGTTTTAGAATAAATTGGAACTTCATTATGTTTTAATACAAAATCTTTTTTGTTAGCTCTAAGACCAGCAGCACCATCATAAGTTGTTAAGAAAACTTTTTGATTAACAGTACCATAAGTTAAATCAGGAGGTGTGTTTTCAAAATCACTTGCTGTATATAATATTTGATTGTAAGATTGTACCTCAATTAATGAATCAAATTCTGCATCTGGATAAAATCTTAAGTTTATGTTGTCACCACTTATTTCACCACCAAATGTTCCAATACCTGTTGTTGATCCTGCAGATACAAATGGATATTGAACAGTTAAAATATCATCAACATCACGAATTGATATAACTTGATGAACTGCAGATGTTTCCCCACAAGAAACTCTGACTAAAGATTTAACAGTACTATCAATTAATTTGTTTATTGTTGCATATGTTATTGTACTTGCAGTTCCAGTAACATACCCAGATTCTAATCTTGCACTTCTTTCAGCACCTGCAGGTTGACCAGCAACAGAAAAACGATAAGTTCCAATTCCAGATGCAGTTGAACCCAAGCCAACAACATTTGATCTAACTGTAAGAGGATTAACTCTATCATTTTCAACTTGTAATTTAACTAAATTATTTTCAACTCTTGCTGTTATAACACCAACAACACTATTACTTAAACCAGATGATGTATCAACATAAGTTTGAGAAATTGTTGTATCTGTTCCATCATAATCAACAATGACCTCGTTATAGTTCATTTCTTTTGTCAAACTATCTTGAACTAATACAGAAGCATGTAAACTGTTAAAATCGTATGAAGGAACTTCAATAATAGATGAAGTTGTGAATCCGACAGTTGTTGATCCAACACCAGCATTTACACCAGTTAAATCAACGCTACCGATTCCGTTTGTACCAATACCTGTTAAATCTGTATTGAAATCAATTTTAAGAAGTTTTATGTCATGATCTTTTAAGAATTTTTCTGTTGGAGTGAATAAAAGATTTTTAGTTCCTGTTGCTAAAATTTCAGTACTAAAATCACCTAATTTAAGTGTTGTAAAATCAGTTGTTTTTTCAAGAATAAATGCATCATTTTCAGTAGTTAAAGTTACGATTTCTGAGAATTGAATATCAAAAGTATCAGGATCAATAATTTGTACTAGGTAATTTGCAAAATCTTCAATTAGAGGTTCTATAACAGTATTAGTGCTTTCAAATCCTTCACTAGAAAAATCATCACTTATATCATCGTGTAGTAAAACTCTATTTGTTTTGCATCTTGTAAAGTCGGTTAAAGTTCTATTTTGAAGTGTTAAAAACTTAGAACCATTAATTCTTGAGTCATAATCCTTTGCAAAGTCAAAATTATTAATCGCATCTACTCTCTGTTTATCATTAAGCTCAAGTACGTTACCTACATCTAAAACAACACTTTGATTTGATTCACGAACTGTTCCAAATCCAACTTCAATATTAGATGTAATTGTAGTATCAGAAAAATTCTTGAGTCCAGATGGATGAACTAAACGATTTATCGGATTAACAAATTTTTCCCATTCAATTGAACTCTTAACTGTATAAGATAGGTTCTGATAATAATCATTGTCAGGTATAACTTGGTAATCTTCATTTAACTTACCTATATCATCTAACCATCCATACTCTTGCCTGTTTGAAAAATCAGTTGTGAATTTTGCTTGATTATCTACAATACTTGTTATTTCAGCAGATACGTTACTTAATTCACCTTTAATTCTGTCACCAGTTCTTATTTTATACTTACCATCAATTTTTATATAATCATTTCTTACTTCAATAACTTTTAAATCAGTAATGACATCGCCAATTATCAATGTTTCTTTTAATTCAAAAACACCTCTTGATTGAACTGGTTCAATTACTGGATACTTTTTCTTATTAATTAATGTAGCATATCCAGACTGGAATGTTTTAGCAATTCCAGGATTTGTTGTAACACCTGCTGTACTAAACTCTACTATACATTGAGTTCCAGCAGTGTAGTTAACTACATCGAAAAACTCATAATTATAATTATCGGAATTGTATCCAGTTCCTTCAACGGTGGTAGTAGTGGATATTCCTCCACTTAAAGTACCAATTCCTGCTTCACCTACTCTTTGTATACCTTCAACATAAATTTCATCTCCAGTCGCAAATGGTTGAGTATCAAATCCATTAATTGGAGTTTCAAGGAAACAAGTTACAATACCAGAATTACTAATTAAAACTGAGTTAATTCCAACACCATTTGAATTGTTAATTGAAATTATCTTATGTACAACTGAGTCTAATCCAGTAACAGGTGATAATACATCAACTTGTGATATAGTTTGGTTAGGTGTTCTAGCTTGTAAAGAGAGATTATCAACAACTGTATTTGATATAGGATTGAATACAATTAAGTTAGGTGTGCTCATATAATCAGCACCACCACTTACAATATTAACTGAATCAATAATATCGAGATTATCAATATTAACAACAGGTGATATAAATGCCTCTGGACTTAAGGTTTTATCTGAAGAATATTCATAACCTATATCAACTGTTCTTATTTTTTTAATTCTTCCAATATTTCTTGAAGAAGCAATTATATTTGCATCAGTTCCACTTACACTATTAATCTTTTTAAATTGAGGTAATTTTTTATAGTTAAATCCTGGTGAAACTATTTTTAAATCTTTTATCTGACCGTGAACTGCTGTTGACTTGGTAGAGTATTCTAATTTTTCACAATCACTATTTGTATAACTTAAAAATTCTGGTATTACAGGTGAAAAATCAAAGGTGTCATCAGTTACGTTAAATATTTTATACTCATTATTATACTTACTATCAATAAATCTTATTTCTGAATAATTTGATACCTCAGTATCTGCAGTGCTTATAAATCCACCTTTGGTTAAACCATAATATAGTGTACCTGGCGAAGATGCTGAGTATTGAACTGTAAGTGCAGCACCTATAGGATCGGTATTATTAGTAGCAATACCAACTGTACCACCAGTACCAACATTAAATGCACTTGAATCTTGTGAACTTAAATATTCGTTTGTGAGATTTCTGTCATAAAATAATTTAAAGTCAAAATTTAACAAGGTACTACTTGTTAATCCAAAGTTTAATTTTGAATTTTTAACAACATCAATTCTTGGATTAATTAATGCAATTGATTGATTTCCACCAGTGTTTGCTGTTATATTTACAGTTCTTACTGGATTTGATTTGTTATCTTCAATAGTCTCTGAAAGTTGGAATCTTCTACTACTAACTCTATTAACAAAGTATGTTCCTGTACTTAATCCAGTTGCAGCACCATCATAAAATACTTTATCTCCAGTTTCAAATCCATGATCAACTATATCAATCTGATTAGTTTCAATATCAGAGGCAGTAAACAATATTGGATCAATAATTAACTTTTCAAATTCAGAATTGTAATTAACAGACACAGGAGTTGTGGTACCATTTCCAACATTTAAACTAGGTACTACATTCATTCTGATAGTATCACCTTCAACTAGATTATGAGTAGTTGTATTTGCTGCAGATACATTTGTTGATACTGTTGTTGTAATTTTATCAATATCACCAGTTATTTGTTTTTTATCTGTTTGGAAGAAATATAATCCTGAAGAAATTCCAGAATTAGATCCATTGCTATAAAAATATAAACCCTCGCTTGTGCTTCCAATTCCAACTCTAGTAGTTAAAATACCAATATTATCTTGACCTCTATTAATAACATATACATCGAGTGAATTTTGTCCTAAATGTGGTACTTTAAATTCAGTCACTAATGGTGTAGTACCTACATCAAACCTATTTGCACCATTTCTTTTATTTAATGTAATTTTTTGACCTGTCTTAAATGGATGGTTTGGAATACGGATTGTTCTTGTTGGTATTGATACTACTTCTTTCAAATCACCAACAAAGGTGTCTACATCTACAGCACCACCATTTGTAGTTCCAACACCAACTGATTGAGGACCATTAAAGTAAATTAACTGATTTGGTTCTGATTCAAATTTTGTTGTTTTAACAGGTATACTAATTTTATTATTCAGGGCATCAATATTAGATCCAGCAGTATGTGCGACACCTGTATGTCTTAATACTCTAATAACTTTCCTTTGATCAAATACATCTAATACTCTTACTTCCTCAACATCTGTTACATTTCCTGAACCAATTCTAATAGAACCACCTATTGCAACATTAGTTGGTAATCTGTTTACATGTATATCTTGAATTAAACCATTACCAGATCCAATTGTCATTGTTTTTGAAAGTCCAACTCTATTAGTTGTGACACCAACTTTAAATGAATTAGTTAAATTTACGATAGAGCTACTTAACCCAGATATGGATACGGATGTTTGATCATTCAACTCCATAAATGGTAAAAACTGTGCTGTTACTTCGTCATAATTATTCCAAGTAAAAATAGCATTTTCAAATGTATTGATATTTGTATCAATACGAGAAATTCCAATACCAACTATCTCATCAACTTCTGCACGGAATCCAGAACCATTTGTTCCTTCATCATCAAAATCTGTGGTGTCTCCCACTTTATATCCTGTACCACCATTTAAAATTGTAAATCCATCAACACCACCCTTAGTGACCGCTTCAATTTTTGAAATTTGTCTTATCTTTTCATAAGATTCTATGACAAAATCATTACCTGCAAATTTTTCATCCACATTGTATGGTAAAGTATTTCTTCTTAATCCAGAATTGTTAAAATCAAATTCTTGATTTAATATTTGATTTTCTGCTATGAATGGTGAACGATATGTATTACCAATAAAGTATGGATATTTACCCTCTAATTTATTTGTACCTGTTCCTAATCCAACAGTAGAGAAGTATGCGTATACACCATTTGGAAATTCTGGTGTTTTTCCAAATCTTCCGTTATGAATGTCTAAATCCCCAGTTCCATCATATACATGATCTTCGACAAAAAATCCTGCAGAATAACCTGGTGGACGATTTGTAACTCTATTAATATTAGTTACATATGATGGTGTGATTATTTTTAATGTAGAGTTAATATTATCTGGATCTGAATATCCAAAAGGACCATATATTGGATTTCCATCATATGCCCAACCAACAATTGGTGAGTGACCTGTTATGTTACTAAATTCACCACTTGAAGTGACATTAAATGTATTTTCAAAATTATTAGCAATATCTTGAGAGTAACCTAATATACTGAATCTTAATGAATCTTCTTTTGTAGATAAGAATGAATCCCCAAATCTGTGAGTATTATTCAATGTTAGAGATCTAACTCTTGCTGCGTATGATCCGTTGGAACCTCTTGGAAATCCCCTTACCTCTGTTGATACGCTACTATAACCAATACCTGTGTTTGTTACTATAGCATCGATAACCTGTCCATTTTGAATAACTGGACGAACAACAGCACCTGCACCACCACCTGTTGACGTAATTCTAATTTCAGGACTTGAATTATATTCTCTTCCTCTATTAACAACAGCTACATCTGTAATTCTTCCATTTACAATAATTGGTTTAAATTCTGCATACCTACCATTTTCAATAGTAACTTTAGGAACAACTTCTTTATCTAAAGTGGTAGAACCATAATTTGTTCCTTCTTCATAAAGATATCCACCAATTAATTCACCAGTTACTACAGGAGTAATTACAATATTACCAGTAATTGTTGAACCATAAGAAACATCAACATTTACTGTAATCTGAGGAAAATTAAATATTTGGAATCCTTCACCATTTGAAGTAAAATCAACATATTTACCTCTATTGAAATTTGTATTGGAGGTTCCACCAATTCCAGCGTCTGCTAACTGGAAAGTATCATCTGTTAATTTTTTAATATAATAAGATGACGTAGTGCTTAATCCTTGTATTACTGTTGTTTCTGCAGAATATTCTACAATTTCTCCACTATTAAAACCATGATTTTTAAACGTGATGACATTCAATGAAGTTGATATACCAGCAGGTTTAACTCTTAACTTTCGGTGTGTGTATCCAGAACCCTCTTCTAAAACTTTGACTGCAACTAAAGTATTTTTACTTTCTGTTGTAAATTTATGAATACCACTTGCAGCGGTATCTGTAGATAATCCAACAGTGTTTATACCAGTGGTTCCAAACAATGCATCTGTTGGAGTATTAAATATCCTAACTGTTGATGGATTTATAGATCTTACATAATATGGAGCACCATCAGATAATGTTCCACTAATTTTATTTTCAATATCAAATGCAGTTCCAATACCGATTGGACTATTTCCATTAGATCCATAATATATGAGTTGCCCATCAGTTAAATTATGATTAGATTTAAAGGTAATAGTTTCATTTACTATATCAACCCCACCATTAAAGAAAATATCTCTGCTATCAAATAGAAGTTCTCTGTTTCTAGTTCCTAATATTGGTTGTAATACACATCCATTTCCGTTACCACCTGTTAATGAAATACTTGTTACTTGATCAATATCAAATTCTTGAGGATCAACAAATACTTCTTTGACTGTACCTTGAATTACTGGTTCAACTGCAGCACCAACTCCACTACTTGTTTCAATTCCAACAATGGGTGGATTTAAAACATCGTATCCATTACCACCATTTAATAAATCAACTGACTCTAAAGGACCATAATATATCTGATTATCTGAAATAGGTGAGCGAATTTGTACACCATTGATTAATATTCCAATATCATTTGTAGGTATGTCTTGATTTGATGCTACAAAAAGATTTTGTGATAATGGAAACTTCCTTATAATTTTATCTGGTTCTAATATTCTACTTGAATGTTTCTGTAAAACGAATCTATGAATATCAGTTGTGGATGTAGTTGGACCAACTTGAACTGTACTTGCAGATCCGATTTGAGCTAAAGAATTAAATATTCTAATTTTTGTAATGTCTTGACCTGGTTCAGGTATAACAGGATCTACAAAGTATGTTCTTCCAGTATCTAAACCAATCAGTCCTCCACCTTCAGGTTGATATGTAACAGCATCACCTTGTATAAATTTTATATTTCTTGAAAGAGGGAAATTAATAAAACTATATCGATCATTTAAAGGATTAAATGCGTCTAATCCAGCAGCAGTTCCTCCAGTAAGAGTCTCTTCAATAATATCAGTTGTTATATCATAACTTGGTAGAGAATTTGATGCAACATAACCATCAGTGTTTCCATCAACATAAACACTCAAAGTGTCTGCAATAATATTATCATTACCCTTTGCTATAGACACACCTGAACTAGATACCTTTTCAATTTTTCTACGAATATCATATTCTTGATTTGCATTTTGTGTAAATCCAGCAATGTTTGAAACTGTTATCTGATTTAAGGTTGTGTTAATACTCGCAACAGTACCACTACCAGCAATAACCTGTTCGTTTCTCTTTAAGATATCGAATCGATCACCAACTTTAAGAGATGATTTATCAATCGGTGTCTTTAAAGTAAATGTTGAACTACCTACTGGAATATCAACTTGAAATCTTGAACTTGTATTGTAAATCCATGAATTTGAAAAAATTTGTTTATAATTTTCACTATCATTTTCTATTTTTTCACCAATATTTTTAACGAAGAAGTTTTCACCTTCATTAATTAAACTAATATCTGTAATTGGAACTAACTCAGATAATACACCAGTAATTCTTAAATCAACTCTTTTTGTTAAATCTCCATTTTCATATCCAAAGATAGTCTCATTATCTCTAAGGTCATCTGCAGTTCCTATACCAACTCCTACACCAGTGCATCCAAAAAATTGATTTATTGATTTTGAAGTATAATCAATTTTAGAGTTAGATCCACTGATGACAGTTCCAGTAGTACCAAAACCAACAGTTGAATCAACATTTATTATTGTTGCACCTGCATCAACTTTATCAAGAACTCTAGTCTTACCTGGTACTGTGAATACACCCTCAATCAAGTCACGATCACTAAATCCAACAAACAATGCAATTTTATAATAATTTCTACCTTCTCTTTTAATTATTTCTACTTCTGAAACTGACGCATTAGTTGAAGTGTCAGTTGATTTAAATATTGTTTGACCAGTTAAGTTTTGAGGTTCACCAGTTCCAATTACATCAGCAACCACAACTTCACGACGTATAAATTCTGCATCAGAAGGTTTAATTAGATTTCCTTCTAAATCAAGAACTCTTGAATCAACTCCATATAATACTTTAAATAATATTCTAATCGACTCTTCTACACCTTTTGATTGATAAAAAGAACGAGCAAACTTGACAAAGTTACCTACATCTAAGTTTGATGCAAATTCTTCGTTTTCTAAACCAGGTAAAAAAGTTTTCTTAAGTTTTTTGAAAAATTCTTGTAAAAATAATACAGATAAGTTTGTAACAGTTGTATTAGATGTATGAGTTTCTGCTGTTGTGTTGTCAAAAATTAAACTTTCACGATTAATCTCTAAGAGTGAAGAAGATATTCCAACATTATAACCTGATATACCACTGAAACCACGAATACAACCAGTAAATGTTGTAGAAGTTATTCCTGTATAAGATATGATTTCATCATCAATCTTAAGTAATCCATACTCTGATGGAAATCCCTTTGTGCTAGGAACAGTTATGGTAGTATCTGTTAAAGAGATATCTGCGGAAGTAGTTGTAAGACCTACTACAACTTCAGGTACTAAGTTATCTGGTTTTAAATACTGGTCAAAATTATTAATTAAATCACTTGCTCCTCCCTGAAATTCTTGAGAGATATAATATTGCTTCAAAAACTCAGCGGCTTTTGGAAAATCAGTCACCACAAACTCAGGTAACTGATTCTCAATAATAGTATTGACTTTTATTCTTTTGTCAATATTTGACATAAATTATTTCCTCTCTAAATCTCCATTAGAGTAACTTGATGTGTAGTAATCTCTTGTAAATACAATTCCTGAAACATCTTCACCTGAAGCGATTACGTCCTTATTCATATTTATTACAGTATTTGAAACATCAAAACTCAAGTAAAGATCCTTTAACCCAACAACATCATTTGATTCTGGGAAGGCTTGAACTTCAACAATATTATTTTGTGCAGTTGTTGATGTAATATTGATGGTGTTTAGTATTACCTCACCTTTTTTATAATCAACAACACCAGCCTCTTTAACTAAAACCACTTGTTGACCTCTATCATTTTTTGTTACTACACTGAGTGTTCCTAACATACTTCCATCTAAATTACCAGAGGCATCTTTATTAGGAATATCGGTTATATACGCAACGTTTGAAAATCCAGTGATAGTAAATCCTGTACTCTTGATATTATAACCTGCTGGATTAACATAAAAACGATTACCAAAACATAACTCATATTGTGCAAATTGATTAAGTAGAGCCTTCATATCTCTTCTGACAATTACTTTTGTTATATTTGACGTAATTCCATTATCAACTCTGTCAATCAAAGTGTTTATTTTACTATATTTAAATCTACCACCAAACTTATTAATTTCAACATTTTTAGAATATTGATCTAATGAGTTTATAATCTCAGTTCTTAAATTTGCAGCAGATGCAATTTGAGCAGGATTGTAATATATTGTTGAGTTTAATTCCACATATAGTATCTTCAAGTCAACTATTTCAGAATTTATACCAGCAATAGCGTAACTCTTCAATTTATTTTTAATTTGAGACTTATCAAAATCTGATACAAATGTTCCGTTTTTTGGTTTAATACTAATTTGAACTTTACCAAATTGTGGTGGATCTAATTCTTCTCCACCTACAACAGAAACAGATTCAGTTTGAGGAAAAATTGTACCAATTATAGCTTCGTAATCTCTTGGTGTAACTGCTCTATATTGTGCTGAATAAAGTCTTGGAGCAAAATACTTAATAGAGGACACATCTTCAACTTCAGCACCGTTAGAAGCGTTATTAACGGTAGTAATAACTATATTATCAGATGGTGTAAATAATGTTCCATCACTCTTTGTAAATGAACCTTGGAAACTAAAGTTAGAAGGACCATTACCAGTTTCTCCATCAGTAACAATATATCTTGCAGTGATGATAGAACTATTTTCTAATTTTCTTCCAAATAAACCATCTCCAAATAATATTTCATATTTTTCATCTTGAACTTCTTGTGCTAAGTATATTTCAGAATTTTTATCAACATTTAAAATATTATCAACCATTGAATACTTTCTACCAAGTCCAACATCACTTGCACCTTTGACATAAACACGTAATGTTGAACTATCAATGTTAGGACTATCAATTATATACCTTAATTCCTTTGTAGTATCAACTCGATATACCCTTTGAAGTAATGTTCCTTCATATACACTAATTGGGTCTGCAAATTGTGCGAATGAAGTTCCACCAATATCTCTGACTCTTGATGATGTAATCTCATCAGGTATTGAGAATCGATATGTAGTTCCTTGTGAATTACCAACACAAACAAGTCCAGAACGTAGAGTTAAGAACTTAGGAGTGCTATCATCTGTTGTACCTAAGTTTATATCACCTATGGTAATTGTAGCGGTTGCAGCAGTTTTTGAACGGGGTACGTACCCAATATTTCTTGCTAAAGATATAACATTTTCACGAATTGTAGCAGAGTCTAAAAATGACTCATTTGCAACTAAGTTTGCATTAAATGCATTGATGTAAGAATTATATGCAAGAGCATCAATTAAAACAGAAAAGTTAGAACCTTCAAAATCAAAATCTGAAAAATTTGAGTTTGAACGAAGAAAATCTTTAATTTGTGCTTTGATTTGATCAAAGTCTAAACTTGTAAACTGAGTAAAAGGCATATTATCTTGTTGGTTCTAATATAAAAGAAAAAGATTGTAAGGGAGCTTCCAATCCTATAATCTCAAAAAGCACTCTAACATTTACTGAGTTATCATCTGGTACTGCATCTACTTCAACACCAATATCACCTACTCTTGGTTCATAGTTTCTAATTGTATTTCTCACCATATCCTCTATAATCATTACAGAGGAAGCACTCATATTTTCAAATAGTAGTTCACGAATATTTGTACCTAAATTTGAGTCAAAAAATCTCTCTGTAGGTATAGTCTCAACTAAATTCCTTACAGATCTAGTGATTGCTCGCTCATTTGCAAGTATAGGAATGTCTTTTGTCACTGGATGTGGGTCGAAAGACAAACTTATATCCTTAAATGCTTTAGATTTGCGTGGACTCGCCATTATTAATGCTTTTAGTTTTATTTATACCCTATCTTGCATAATCATTCATAACGTAATCATCAGTATCGAAGTAATTGAGTATCCACCACGCTACACTACGTGGATTTTTGTTCCCACAAGTGAAAATATCGATTGCTACACACCCTTTTTCTGGCCAAGTGTGGCAAGAAAGATGACTTTCTGCTAAAGAGATGAGAGTTGTCACTCCATAGGGTTCAAATTGATGACTAAAAGTGTTAAGAACAGTCAAACCTTCGGTTTCAACTGCTCTTACCATTGTTTTTTCTATTTTTTCCTTATCATTTAACTTGTCAAAGGGTACATTATACACTTCAACGAGTAAATGTTGCCCCATATGGGCATTTTTTACGTTTTTCATCCTAATTCTGGTTCAATGTTGATTTCTACATTACCTGTTTTTGGTTCAAACGGTTTTCTTTCCTTTTTTTCTTCAACTTCTTCGATTTCATTGCGTTCTTTTGCTGTTTTCCAGAAATAATTCTCTTCTGAACCCAGTCCATCCCGATCATGACCGTTTTCAACTTGGTAATATACAGTTGAGACCTTAAAATCGGGCACTTTAGGTGTTTCTGGAGTAATACTGTTGTCATAAATCCTCATTCTGTTGTTTGGATAGAGACAAAACTGTCCATTATCGAGTTCTAAGAGATTATGAGACTTATGTTCGGCAGGTTGCTCACTGGTTGAGTAGTCAATTGCGTCTACACTGTCATGATAGTTGTCTAAAGTACAGATGTAGGTGCCTGTTTGGTTGCCAAAGTCTCTTGTATACACTTCATAGTGCATTGAACCGATAAACTGCTTCTGAACAGCGACTACACCATAGTCCATACAGTTCCAGAACTGTA
>VMHT01051900.1_pt1 | contig 27141 bp, 34 predicted proteins | sample 4693611 | NCBI WGS metagenome assembly VMHT01 (sample SAMN12280063, study PRJNA550983) | marine metagenome | isolation source: seawater sampled from same location over 5 years 0.02-0.2 micron viral filtrate | place: USA: collected off the coast of southern California halfway between the port... ...
ATGCCAGATGAGGTATTGGGATTTCTTGTTAAATCTCTACATTTTCATACGCCATATTATTTTTTGTTAATGTTTTTATTGTTACCTTATAAGATTGCTCCTTATGTGATGATACCTTTGGTGTTATGTTTGATAGCATTTTTTTATTTTGATGGTTGTTTTCTTACAATAATAGAGTATAGATTGATGGGTCAGGATATAAATATAATTGATCCGTATATATATTGGATGGGTGATGTGCCTACACCTAAGAATAGATTTTATTATACATTAGGTGTTACGAGTGTATATTTTTCTTTGGTTGGATTATTGATGATAATACGGAAATGGAATAAATGGTAGTTTGTTATAAAGCTAATAATATTTTGTGAATAAAACCGAATATAAAATTGAAATTATGTATTAATATGATTTGTAATTAAAAATGGTGAAGACACACGTAAAAGATGTATATTTGTATTCGAATGATAAGAGTGGTTGGAAGGAGGTTAATATGTCGGGTATGAATGGTGAGTGTTGGATACGAAAATATAAAGAATTAGATATGTGTTCTATGGTTCCGGATATTAGGGTATTATCATATAATAATATTATTAATGGTTATACTGTTCGTTGGCCGGTAGGAGATTCTTATACAGGTGTTACATGTTGTAGTTGGTTTGATGACGAAGACGCGGCAAGACATTTTATGGTAAAAAAGATGTTATGTTGTGTTTAAGTTGATAAAAAAACAAGTAATGCTTTATTTTTTATTTTTTATTTTTTATTTTTTATTTTTTATTTTTTTAAACGCCGATTGGTTCTTGGAAATCTTCATTTTCTGTGCGTTTTCTTTTCAAAGGAGCACCGGGACATTGTTTATTTGTTGGTGAGGTAGGAGGTGTAGAATAATTGTATTGTTGTCCATTACGGTTTGTCCAAGTAGCATGATATTCTCCGTTGGGTCCAATGACCCAATTCCATACCCAGTTGAAATCATCGTCACCTGAATCACCAGAACCTTGTCCTGTAGTTGATGATGCTGTATTAGGAATGATAGGTATTGGGAACCATATGGTGTCAGGGTGATACGTGTCGTTTGGATTTTGAATTTGATTTTCTATGTGTGAAAATTCGTTGCGCATTTCTCTTTCGATGTCTATGTGCATTTGAACATCTAAATCATTTTTAAGTTTTTTATTTTTTCTTAGAATGGAGCAGTAACGGATAGTGTGTCCTGGTTTATGACAGTAGTTGCATTTTTGAGATAATAGAAGAGGGCATACGACTTTACTTCCTGGTGCTGGATTTTCTCTTGTATAATGAGAAGTATAAATACTTTTAGGTTTTCCAGCGTCGAAGCATACTTTACAGAAAGGTGTTAGGTTGATGCGTGTTCTTGGTTTGGAGAATCTTGATTGCATGTTGGTTGCTTAAGCGAAAGTAATTATAATTACGTGAATTTATTTAAACTACTAAATAAGTAGTTTAGATTTCAATTTTGCAGAAATGGTTAAAATAATGTTGTAAAGTTGTTACTAAATTAATAATATTAAAATATTATATTAATATTATTTGAGATGATTAGACTGTGTTTAAGCACATGGTATATACGACACGATATACGTGATGAACGAGAGCTACTTGAATAAGAACAAGGATGGCAGCGACGGTTGCGCCTCTTGTTTTTGTGAAAACGCTTCCTACTACACCGATGACGGCAAATATGACGATGATCAAAGAAAGAACAAGAACAAGGTAAAGAACATCACAGTGTTTTTTTCCAGCTACGGGTGAGAGAGGATTGAAGAAATTATTTGAAATAAGAGTATCCATATAATATAGGTAAAGACAAAAAAGGTTATATATTATTAAATTTTTAATTAAATTGTATAATGACTAAAACTAATTTATGATAGAACTTTAATTTGTTGAGCAAGATTTTCTGTGAATGAGTTGCATATGAAGTCATCCATAAGGTTGTGTAGTTTGTTTATTTTACTGTCTTTTTGGCTACAATTTTTGAGAGTTTCTCTCATGTAGTCCATTAGTTTTAAATAAGGAACGTTGTTGTATCCATTTTCTTGGATATAATTTTCGTAGTTGGTATGAATAAGTTGATATCTTTTTTGGATAGCAGATGATGTTCTATATAATTTTCTGTCTTCTCTCCAGAATTTGTCCATGACTTTGTCTGCTGCGTCAGTTACTTGTAATATTGTTTTTTTGACACTTGTGCAGAATGCGGGTGCGAAAGTGGCTCTACACATAGGGCAGTGGTTTCCATTTTGTGCTTTTGTGAAGTTGGTGAATATACATTTGGAGCAAAATTTGTGACCGCATTTTGTTACAACGAAATCATTTTTTTTGATATTTTTGAGGCATATTGGGCATTCTTCTTTGGGTGTATTATCAACCGTTTTTTTAATATTTTTTTTTGGTATAGGTGTTGATAGATTATGATATGAACCAATAGGTAGGCAGAACATGGTAGGATTAGTATGTGTGCTTGCTTCAGGCATTTTGAATATATTTTAGATATATTGAATGGTTGTTTGTTTAAACTACAAAATTGGTTTGATAAAAGTCAATTTTGATATTGATTGTAAGTTACGTCGGTGAAATCAAAAATATATCTGGACCAAACATTTATTATAGTAAATGGTAATAAATGTTTAAATTAATTATAAATATTTTAATCGACGTCAGCTATCATAGGAAATATGGTGAATTCATTTATTATTTCACTTGCTACTTTGTGATTGTAAAAATGTTCATCAACATTTATAAATTTGTTGAGTTCTCCATCTTTATAATGTTCTAAGAAATATTTAATTTTGCTTGTGTATAGGTTTGGTAATGAGTTGAGTGAGTAGTAGCATGAGAATTCGGGGTCTTTTGTTAGGACAGATATTAATTTATGGTCAAGACCTTTTTCATCGTATGTTTTTATTCCACCTAGAACTCTTACGTTTGCGGTTGTTCCTGGAAAGAGTGCGTGATTACATAGAATGAATATATCTAGTGGGTCATTATCCGGAGACATAGTATTTGGTATGAAACCATAGTTCCATGGAAATGCGTTAGAATTATGTAATATTCTGTCAAGACGTATTCCTCCTATGACTGGGTCAAATTCATATTTTATTTGTGAATGAGTTGGTACTTCTATAACTACATCGCATGTGATGGGCGTTGTTTCAACTGAATTCATTAATATAAAATATATTTTGTTAAAAAATGTTATTTTTTACGAGATATTTAAATATTATATATTTTCTTCAATAACTTTTTCAACAATTTCATCAACATGTTCCTTAAGATCCTCATGTTCCTTTACTTCTTGAGTTATTTCTTTTTCGGGGATTGTTGATATATCTGGACTGATGTCTTGTTCTACTTCGAGTGGGACGTTGTCTGGTTCTGATTGAAGAGATTCTGTATCATTAAAGAATGCGTTTACGCTGTCGGGATCCTCAAGTATGATGGAGTCAGTTTCATTTTCTTCTTTAATTTCTTCACAATCACTTAATTTTTCATCATGACTTAAATTTTCAACATTATCAGTATTATTTTCGTTACAGCATTTGCTGTCTTCTGTGCAGCAAATATTATCTTCATCGCAACATTCTTTTGTTTCACAGCATTCATTAGATTCGCAACATTTTTCATCATGACTTAAATTTTCAATATTATCAGTATTATTTTCGTTACAGCATTTGCTGTCTTCTGTGCAGCAAATATTATCTTCATCACAGCATTCTTTTGTTTCACAGCATTCATTAGATTCACAACATTTTTCATCATCACTTAAATTTTCAATATTATCAGTATTATTTTCATCGACAAAGTGTTTATATCTTTCTTGAGAAAGTTCATAATTACAAGTTAAATAGCGTGTGTTTCCGTCGTGAGTTTTGGATTCTTTTACAGGAGATAGAGTATTTATAATATTTCTTGGTTCAAATATATCAGATTTTGAGTCTGGATGTGGTGTTACAGGTCTATCAGTTTGACAGGACGAATTAGAATTTTCTTTTTCATATTGTTCATCATCAATATCATTATTTGTGTTACACCGGCATATTAATTGATACAACGCAGATAAAAAAGATCCCATTTTATACATATAATGGGGAAAATAACTTTAATTAGGTTTGGTAATAGAATAAAAAAATCTGGGTATTGTTCTGTTAATATTTTTTTCACGAGGTGCTGGTGGTGGTTTTGAATAAGGGGATATATTATTGTTAAAAGTATTATTTATAAAGTTGATATCTAATGTTAGTTTTAGAATATTAGGATATGAATTTTCATGTAATTCAATATTATTTTCCATATATACTAAATGTATAAAAACGCTTAGGTAATAATTATAAATGAAAGTATATTAAAATGGGTGGAAACAAAGAGGAAGAACAGTATTTGAATATGACAAGGCGAGTAATTGATGAAGGAAGTTTGGAGAAAGGTCGTAATGGTAATACTATATGTTTATATGGAGAGAAGATGGAATTTTCTCTTGATGGTAATATTCTTCCGTTGTTGACATCAAAGAAGGTAGCGTGGCGTACGTGTTTGCGAGAGCTTCTTTGGTTTATAAGTGGAAGTACAAGTAATCATGAATTACAAGAAAAGAAGGTAAGAATTTGGGATGGTAATAGTACTCGTGAGTTTTTAGATTCTCGAAATTTGCATCATTTAGAAGAGGGTGATTTGGGTCCAGTATATGGTCATCAGTGGCGTCATTTTAATGCTCCATATACAAGACATGATGCGGATTATAGAGGTAAAGGTATAGATCAGTTGGCAACGGTTATAGACCAGTTGAAGAATGATCGTCAGTCGAGAAGGATAATATTAAGTGCGTGGAATCCAGTACAGTTGGATGAGATGGCACTTCCTCCGTGTCATGCGTTTGTTCAATTTCATGTAGTAAATGATAGTAAACTAATATGTTGTCTTTATCAGCGTAGTGGTGATGTTGGATTGGGTGTTCCATTTAATATAGCGAGTTATTCGTTTCTTACACATATGTTAGCACATCATACGGGTTTGAAGGCACATAAGTTTATACATTTTATAGGTAATGCTCATGTATATGAGAGTCATGTAGAAGCTCTTAAAGAGCAGTTGAATAATGAAACATTTAGTTTTCCAACGGTAAGGATGGTTTGTCCGGTTCGTGATAAAATAGAAGATTATGTGGAGGAGGATTTTGTAGTGGAAGGTTATAAGAGTGGTAAGGTAGTAAAGATGGACATGGTAGCATAATATGGGTTTAATTAATAAAATAACTATAAATATTTTATTAATAATAGATTATATTTTTAGTTAGCTCCAAAAACATGTATGCCTGATATGATGATAGCTGTTCCTATAAGTTGTCTTAGAGTTATAACTTCTTTAAAGAATAGTAATCCAGCAGCGAATAGTGCTAATGTTTCTACGCCAGCCATAACAACACGTATGTTTCCTAATGGTTTATTAGAAGATATGCTTCTAATCCAGAAGAAATTTCCAATAAAGAAAAGTATTCCTGCTATTACAGCGCTTATTAGTTGTGTGTTCATGTTAGGATTAATGAATAGTTTTGAATTTGTAGATTGGTTGAATAATAGAAATAATGCTGCTGTAATACCCATAGATAGACTAAATATGATAGCTACAGAGGTATAGTCTGTATTATTATTAAATGATTTTCGCAAAAGAATTTGTCCAAGAACGAAGAATATGACAGAAATATAGATGCTGATCATCCATGGGGCAATAATATTTGTTGGTAATAAAGATAGTAATTTGTTCATATAATATATTATAATATTTATTATATGATTAAGTTTGATTAATTATAATTTCCTGAATTTTCAAATGTTCATTATGTTGTTCGTTATCATTTTCTTTCCAATTATTATTTATTTGTAATGTATATCCCATATGAGTGTAGAATTGAGCTTGAACTAAGAATCTCCATCGTAATAAAATGCACGATGGTTCGGGTATATTTTGAGTAAATAGTTCAATTTGAAAATTATTTTCATCTATATTAGAAAGTTCATTTATGGGTATATTTATTTGATATTGTGAGTTCATGTATATATAAAGGTGAGAAATGTTGTTATATAATAATTAAATTGTTACTAAAATTAATTAGTTCCTCCGGTAGAACCAAAACCTCCTTGACCTCTTTCGGTGGTTCCGAGGTCATCGACTGAGTCAACGACTTGAACATGAATGCGTGTTAGGTCTGGTGCGCATATTTGAAGAAGTCTTGCGCCTGAGTTGATATTATAAAGAGGGGTATCATTTTTTTTATCAAATAACGCGCATAGGTTTCCTCTGTATCCTGTGTCTATAATTCCGACTGAGTTAGCAAGTCTTAGAGGTGTTTTATATATGCTTGAACGAGGATAAACATAGTAAGGCATAGGAGAACCGGTTACAGAATCAAATGCGGCGGCGCGTATTTGAAGATCATATTTGATTATATGTTCTTCGTTGCTTATGGAGTAAGATGTAGGATTAAATAGATCGAAACCAGAGTCAAAGAATGGAGATAGTATAGATTTGTTGTGTTTATTTGCGTGTTCTTGATAAGTAATTTTTAGGTCAGGAGAGTCACAAATATATAATTTAAGTAGCATATGTTTTTGTAATGGTGCGTTTAGTGGGTCAGTATGATTAGGAGTGAAATTTCGTATAGATGAAATATTTTCCATTAATAATATTGTAAAGAAAAAACGTTTAAGTTTATATTAAATATTAAATGATTAAAAGATTAAATAAATGTATTTAGTTGACTAAGAATGTTACTATATGAATGATGACGTCACTACAAAGAGGTGTAACTTCATCGATAATAGAAACATAAGTCTTAACAAGTCGTTCTATTGCTTTAGTTTTTTTTACTCCACCGTAACCGCCTATAGATTTTACTAATTTATTTTTTGTTGGGTGGTCTATGAGTTGATTTGGATATAATTGTTGATAAAATTTGAATTTACGAATTTGTCCTAATATATCAACGAATTTACTTAACCGGTTATGATCTGTGTCAAAATAATTGTTTCTAATTGTACTTGTTTCAACGACACATTTTGTACGGTGATGAATATTTTTAATTTTTCTATATTTTGATTGAGCGGTTTTAAATTTGTATTCGCCGCATGGGTCATCGTCGAAATCTTCCCTTTTAGGTGGTGTTGGAATAGGAGGGTTTTTATTAATAACTGGGTGGTATTTTTCGAATGTATTTTTACTGTACACCCGCATTTGTCGTGTATATTTTAAGTCTGTGTAAATTCCAGAATGATTTTGATTAAGTTGTGTGATAAAGTTTGGTTGAAGAGGTTCATTTTTTTCTGTGTAACGATGAATATCTCTACACGTAGTAAGGTCATCGTCAAAATAACGAGAGTTATGATAGAATATATTAGGGAATGCGGTTAAAATGAGTTGATGGTTGTTGATGGTGTTTAAATCTTCCGGATACGCTTTCATATGGAAGTCTAAAACGCTTTTTTGAGAAAAATAATTTTCATTAAATTGTTTTCTGTCGCTTTGTAAATCGGTAAAAGTTGAGTAATCACTTTTAAAATGAGGAAAATTTTTTATTTTTTGTGTATTTTTTTGTGTATTTTTTTTAGATTTGAAATCCAACGTAATTTCTGTACATGTTCTCTTGTTGTGACCGTTATGTTTGCAGATTGAACAAGGCATATTTGTTTTATGTTATGTGTATGTGTGTTTGAAAGAACTTTATATAGTTTTTTTTTCAATTTTGCAAAATAAACTATATAAGTGTAGTTATGAATATGTAAAAAAAGTAGAAATAAAATTCTTAACTTTTTAAAATAATTAAAATACTACTGGATATTTGGTGAGATAATGTTGTTGTTGATATGTCTAATTTCAAAGTCATTTTTTTGTTCGTTAGTTAATGAGTTATACATGATATTAAAGTCGTTGATAGGTTCATCGAGTTCAGTAATATCGTCGAGTATTTCTTGAGATAAATGATATTTATTGGGTTCTTGTTTGCCTATGGTTATTAATGCGTAAGTGACGTTTCTTCGAATACAGTGTTCCCTGAATGCGAGAAGTTCATTCTCTGTGACGGTGTTCCATTTTATTACTGAGAAACCTCCGATGGTTTCGAGAGTATTTTTTTTGTCATAATATATTTCGCATATATGTATGAAAAATTCTTCGTCAAAATTGTCAGGTGTGGTGTTTATATCTTTTAAAACGGTGAGTAGCTGAGAGCATCGAATCATGTGCCATAGGTCTTTGATAACATCTTTGCGTATATTATGTTTTGGGTTGGTCATTATATGTGTGTATGTGTTTGAAACAATATGTTGGTGTATATTTTTGTCAGTGTTGCAGAATTTGAATGTTTGTAAAAATAATTATTTTTAAGTGAGTAGTTCTATAATGGATTTTATTGCACGCGATGATATTTTTCTTGGTTTTCCATCGGTTCCATTTATTTTAAAAGTGTCAAGTATGTTTGGGTCTTCTTTGATAGCATCAATAAGAAGAGGTATATTAATATATTTTTCCATTAGTGCTGTTGCTATGCTTGAGCTTACATAAGGAAGTTGTTGAAGCATTATGATCCAAGAGTTTTCTTTGCATACATTAGCCTTTTTTTCTGGTTTGAGAAACGCTGCGTATGTTTGTGGTGTTTGTGATATTTGTTGTTGTGAGTTTAAGTAATAACTTGTTTTTTGTGGGTCTTTATTAAGTTTTCGTTCGAACGAGTTTATAATGCGTGCTGTGTCGTTAACAGATGTGCTAAATAGAACACCGAAACCAGAGTGGTAAAAAAGAGAGAATACGGTTGAATGAATGTTGGCTACACCGGTTCTGGACCCCTCTATAATGAATAATATGTTGTGGTTGGGAACGGATGAAGCGTGTAGGCGTGCCTTTTGTTCCATATATCTTCCATCTTTAATGCTTGCGATCATATCGGGAACGGTTTTTCTTTCAATAATAATTTCTGGTATATGTTCACCTGAATCTACGAGTGGTGTAGAAGTTTCTTCGGTTGGGTCAATATGAAGTGCTGCGTCTCCAAGTAGAAGATTTTGTGTTGTGTGTGTTGCGTTAATAGAATTTAATGCGTCTATAAGTTTAGATTCTCTATAATCGATGATAAGAACCATAAAAATCTAAATTAAATATATTAAAAGATATGAGTGCTTTAATATGTTTATTTATTTTGTTTCATGGTACGGTTGATATGGTTATATATTTGTTCGAAATATAAAAGCAAAGTATAGATAAAGAGAATTGTATATGAGTATCATATAATTTCTTTCTATTTGATAAGGCCAGTAATACAAATATTTCATGATTATGTTAGCTAATAATAATAATAGAATACTAATAGGATTAGTTCTATTGAATAGAATGTTTTTGTTAAATTTACTAAATTTATCTAAGTCTTTTATTACGTATATTAGTGGGAAGTGTATTATAACACTTAATATGGATTGTATAATGTTGATAGAATTATTTTGAAATTTGTTGTATGTATCAAGTATTCCGATTATACCTATGATAATCATATGTAATAATAAAATGGGTCTTGAGTATGGAATAAAATAGTATGAAAATAAGGTTAATGGTATTAGAAAATAACTTAATTCTCCATAGATACGAATTTGTATGGGAGTGTTTTCAAAAAGTGTAATCATGTATATAATTTTACTATATTAAATTAATATCTTCCGCATCTCATGTTTGTTATACCATTATTGTTAATTTTTTTGTAGTCATTAACAACGTTTGTGCATGGAGGAAGTAGTTTTTTTGATAAATATTCGTCGTAAGATTGAGCTACACCATAGTCTTTATGAATAAAGTTTTTTGGATTTACCCGTGTTCCTATGAATGATGAGCATTTTTGTCCAGAAATTTGAGAGCATTCTGGGAAGTTTTGAACAACATCTTGTGATCCATGGTGACCGCATCTGGTTGTAGTTGATGTGGTATGATTAACACAATTATTTTTGAATTTTTTATTAAATATGTATAGTCCTTGAGAGTCATTTTCTGGGTAGTTGCTATCAGGTTGAGATATGTTGTAGCTTGCTCTGGTTGCTACAGCCTTAGATCTTACTGCACGGTTACTAAGGACAGATTTTTTTGTGGTAGAAGTTTGAATTTCACAAGGTTTAAAAGAAGTGTTAAGGTGGCTTCCTCTTCCGATATAATGGTTATTTCTTATGGTTCCGTTGATAGAGAATTGGTTATTATGTGAAACTTTGTTGAATAGATGGTTAGAATTTTTATTAGTTGTATTAGATCCAGGTGGGTCAGCACGTGCGTTTCCTTTTTGGATGCGTGTATTGGCTTTTCTTTTTAAAATAGCAAGAGACATATACACATAGGAGAGAAAAGTTATTTATAAATCTGTATTATGTGTAGTGTGATGTGTAATAAATAGTGCCAGAGGAGACATTTGAGGTAATATTGGTTTTTCCGGATGTATATTCAATAGTTGTGATATAAAGGTTGCTAAATGGGTGCGTGATGTGTTGATTGGGTTTATCATGTTATGTGTTAATGGTTGTATTGGTTGTATTGATATGATAACAGGATGGTGGTCAAAGTAATGAATATCGTATATATCTATAGGACCTATAATATGGTTGTATTTGATGCATATGAAAATAATGTCATCTATTGTATTTTTTAGTTTGTTTAATAGTGTATATAATTTGTGAGAAGGTGTTTGTATGATAGTTTTTTTGAGTGATGTAGATTTGTTAAATTTTATACAGGCTCTTTGTTGTTTTATGAAACAGTTTGGATGTTGGCTATATAAGACCTCTTGTAGTATAGTATCAGGATTATTATTTGTATATATGCATTTAGAAAAGATAGCATGTTTTTTAAATATATAAATATGATTTTTATTATTAATAATAATATTCTTAATATTGGACATTTAATGTAAAATTGACTTAGAAAAAACGAAAGATTATAACACAAATAATCAAACAAACTATAAACTAAAAAGTTAAAGATGAGTGAATGGAGACGTGGATGTAATATTGAAAATCATTCTAATAGGGATGTTACTATAGTAGAAATGAATAATAATCGTAACGGTCGCAATAATAATCGCAATAATAATCGCAATAATAATCGCAATAATAATCGTAATGATAATCGTAATGATAATCGTAATTATAATCGTAATGATAATCGTAATGATAATCGTAATGATAATTGTAATGATAATCGTAATAATAATCGTAATTATAATTGTAATAATAATCGTAATGATAATCGTAATGATAATCGTAATGATAATCGTAATGATAATCGTAATGATAATCGCAATAATAATTTTGTTTCGCTGGAAGAAACACCGATAGTTGAATATAAACCAGAAGATAGTAAATATGCGAATATTGTTCGAGGAACAGAAACAGTTGATATAGAGGAAGAGCCTCATGTTAATGTGAAAGATCCAAAACACTGGAGAGGTTCTATATGGGTTGGTCCACGTATGATTCGAATGCGAAAATCTGATTCTAAAATGACGAATAATAATTTTGCATTAAAAGGTAAGGGATATGTTAGTCCGGGTTCTGTTATATTTTCAACACCTCATCCTTATGAGCATAGTAGAGATGGTGTAAATTGGTATAAAAGTTTTAAAGAAACATTTACAGAAGAACAAATTGAAGCAATAAGAGAACAAGAAGAACAAGATATGTATAATAAATGGTGTGAGAGTTCTAATGAATTATATGAAAAGTATCGTATGGAGTCTTTACAGAATTATTATGAAACGGGTGAAGAGGATGGATTTATGATTGCCGAACGTGAAACACGTGAATATGATGCTTATGTAGAAAGGTTGGAAAAAGAGTTGGAACAATATGAAGAAGATGAAGACGATGAGTGTTATGATAGTGAATGGAGTGAAAAAAGTTAATAAATATAAAATAAGTTATAAATTGTGTAAATAATTATGAATATATTATAGATTACAGTTGAATGGATGAATATTGTGAATATGATAATATGGAAGAATATTTGGATAGAGGATGGATAGAACGTTCAAGAAAACAAGAATTAGAATATAATAAATATTATGTAACACCTCTAAAAAAAATAAATATATATTTTTTGTTTGTAGATGGTGATAATTTAGATAGATGTGAGCATCGTCGAATACATATGGATGTTCCGAATGTGTTAAAATGGGAAGAGTTGTTGCCTATTGTTAATGGTTATATTTCTCAGGGATATTTTATGAGTAAGCGTCTTAAATATAGTATGACGGCATTACCGGATGAGATATTGGATGGAGTGTGGGATAGTTCATCAAGTTGGACTGATGTTGGAATAAGTAGTGATATATATTTTGGAGATATAACTGGATTTATGCATAATATAGCATGTGTATGTTGTATAATGTTGAAACGAAATTCAGGTGTGTTATCTGGTAAAAAAAAAAGTAATAATACTACACGTCGTATATATATGGATTTAGATGGGGGTAGAAATAGAAGTCTTCGAAACAAGACATATAAGAATCAATAAAATAAAAAGAAAAAAAATAAAAAGAAAAAAATAAAAAATAAGATATATTATCTTTTATTTTTAATAGTTTTTTAGTTTGATAATAATATTATTTTAAATATCGTCTATATTGAGGTCGTCATCATTTTCCTCGCATATATTTTCTACGGATGTTATTTTATTATTAATTTCTTGTTCAATTTCATTTTCAATAGTATTATTTTTTTCTGTAGCAAATTCGAACATATTGTCATCATCTTCAATAATTATGTTTGCGTTTTGTATTTCTTTAAAAGCACCAAAGTCGACAAAAGTTTCATCAACAATTCTTTTAACTTCTAACTCATTATATACTTCAAGAAGGTCACAGTTGTCTGGTTTTCCTTCTCGATGTGTTTCAAAATCGCGAGAACCAACAAGAACGATAGTTCCTGGTTTGATTGTGTTATCTCTTTTTCCCCTTCCTCTAAATTTGTTACGTATATGGAGTAGCATTTTATTGCCATTTATATTAGTAACGTGTGCCATTCCGTTACCGAGGCACTTAGAAACACAAGCATATAATTCTGCCGGTTCATTTGGATCAGCTGTTCTTAGTTTATTACTTCTGGGTGCGTTAACGAATTTTCGTCCCATGCGTTTGCTATTTTTACCTCCTTTTGTATTTTTTACCATTTTATATTTGTGAATAAAAAAGAAATGATAAACATTTCAATTTTATAATATTTATATTAATTTTTAATTTACAATTACACTCATTTGTTGAATTTTAAGAGGTTGTTCATCGAATTCAAGATCCCATTTATTATGAAAATCTTCAAAATCATTATCGTTATTAAATGTAACTTTATTTTCTTTGATGTAAGCAGAATTATTTTTTATACGTTGGTCCCATATAGGGCAACCAATACATAGGTCAAGCCAGTTGAAACGAACGTTATCAAAATTAGGCGGAATATTAGATGTAAGAATGTTACATGAATGATTATGTGGGAACATACGATGTGTTCTTAAAATTTTCCATGATGTTTGTTCTGTTATTTTTAGAGGTGTAATAAAATTTTCAGGAATAGATAGGTCGATATTATTTGAATCAAATCCAGTAAGATAATTTCTTAATGATTCTGTGGATGGGTTAAATTCGCACATAGGTGGTGTATTAAAAGGAGTAAAATGAGTATTTTCAGGAATATTATGTGGTTTTTTACGTAGTATAGTAGTAAATGCGTGAAGTTTTGCGATAACAATATTATCGTGTATATGAGTTTGACTTGTAATTGGTGACCCAATATATTCATGACATGCTTGATTGACAGCGTTAATAAATTCAATATTATCGCTGTGAGCGATAAGAGCTAATGCTTTTTCAGGGTTTTTTCTATGAATATGTCTTAGAACTTGGTGTGATTTTTTATCATATTCGTTTATCCATGATGGTGCTTTTCCTCTTAGAACAGATATTGATTTGTTAAGGGTTTCATTATGTGTGTGATAAGCGTAATGATTTAGTGTGATACAATTTCTCTGTGCTGCGAATAGTTTTGCTATAATATGTCTTATGTGTTTAGGAGATTTGTTTTTATCTTCAATAAATTCAATATTTTTGTTTGTAATATAAGTTGAAAGATGAGGATATTCTATAGCACAAGTTAAATAGAATGCTTTCCATATTGCGTGAAATATTTCAGTAATAAATCCAGATATGAATAGTTCTTCACACCAAAATAGAGGTTCTTGAATAGAAGTTGCGGTAGTGAATGATAGTGTGAGTGATGCTTGTGCGTGATCACGGTCGTATAAAAGTCTTGTTAGAGGCATATTTATTTAATGTTTGGTTGTTTAAAACTAAATTATATGTTCGTAAAAATTCAATTTTGATATGTGTAAAACAAAAAATCTCATGAGTATATATAATGGCTAACGCGTGGATTCAACATGTTAAAAAAACCAAGGAACAACATCCTGCTTTAATGCAGAGTGGTGGTCTTAAGGCAATTATAATGAAGGCAAAGGAGACATACAAGAAGCAATCTGGTGGTTCAGGAACTCCGATGGGTGGAACAACAGAGAGTATGAATAGTGAAGAAGTAGTAGGTGGTCGTGATTCTCGTGTTGCTGCTTCTGATGGAGCTGTGGTAGAAAACTCAGAACTTTCTAATGCTCATACTATGACAGCGGGTGGAAAGAAGAAAGGAAAGAAAGGAAAGACAGCAAAGAAGAGTAAGAAGAGTAAGAAGGGTGGTAAGAGTAAGAAGGGTGGTAAGAGTAAGAAGGGTGGTAAAAAGAACAAGAGTTCTAAAAAGACACGTAAGAGTCGAAAGTAGATATTTTTTGTAATATAATATAATTATCATGACTTAATTAGAATAATTTTTAAGTAATGATATTAATTATTTCGTTTGTATGCTGAATGTATTATTTCGAACATGTTTGAGTTTTCTAGTGATTTTTCACGAAATATATGGGTTAGTTTATTATAGATTATTTCAGTATTAATAGATAATTTTGGATTTAGATATTTTACGAATGGTTGAATAAAAATATTATTAATTGTATTATTGTTTGTGTGAAAAAATTGTGATATGGTTGATATATAGATTAGTAGAATACTATAAGATGAATGTTTATTAAAATTTTCTGCGTTATAGTCTAGTATGGAGTTTAATGACATATGAAGGTAATATTCGTTCATATATTTTTTTATATCATCGTATAATCCAATATAAATATCGGGTGGTATAATAGATGAATATTGATTTTCTATGATAGTAATTATATTGTCTATGTGTTTCTTTTCGAAAGTTTTTATTTTATTTGAGCATGCGTATTTAACAGCTAATATATCTGGACTAATAAATGATGATAATTCAGTATTATTACATGTTTCAAATAAAAATTCTTGATGTGAAATATTAGATTCTATATTATTTGTATGATTATTTTTTTTACAGTAGCATAATGATAGATTTGTTATGCATGGTATATTTTTGTTAGTGTGAAAATGAATATTTTCTTTATCTAAATAGATAGGAAATATATTAGATTTATTTAATATGTTTATAGATTTTGAAAAGAATATAATAGAGTCAAATAAATAGAAGAATACATCTTTTGAATTGTTAAAAGAATATAGAAAAGTATCAAATTTCGTCATATTTGAAGTGTTATATGTTTCTTTTATAGTAATATTTTGTTGTTTTGTAGATGACAAGTTATTATTTTGATTGAATTCTTCTATTACATTAAAGAAATGTTTGTAATTGTGTATATATTTTTTAATAAATGATGAAGTTATTATATAATATTTGTTTTTAGGAGTTAATATGGTTTGAGTAGTATAATATGTATTTTCTAAATCCATGTCATGGTCGGGGAGTGATATTTTATTGGATAATTGAGACATGTATATTATATATGATTGTAATAAACAAAAAATAATGATAACCTATACAAATTAAATAAAATAATTAATTATAATAATATGAAAACAGAAAAAGATTTTAAAATGTATTATCATACAACTTTACGAAATACAGGTTTATTTACATCATTATCATTTGCGGCTCTTGGATATTCAAGGTATTATAGAGGAAAAGATAAGTTGTTTAATGTATTATTAATAATGATAAGTATAGTATTTACTATTATAACGATATATATATCTAAATATTTGATAGATGATATAAATGTTTTAGATAATGAAGTTAAATCTGTAAAAGCGTCTAAATATGTATTGTTACCGTGGTATGTATATTTAGTGAGTATTTGTTTATTAATTCTTTCTGTGTATAGTCTTGTGAGAGAGTTAATTAATTAGATTAATAATTTAACTTTATTAATAATAAAGTTAAATAAGTTAAATATTTATTAAATTAAATAGAATCTTAGATTTAAGAAAGTTGATAATCAACGTAGTAAGATTGTTGGAAAGATACGGCTGTGCCTGCTGTATTTGTTTGTCCTGATGCGGAATTAACACCGAATTTGAGACGAATTTTGTCTCCAGATTCGAAAGGAATGTAAGTAGGGTTGCTTGAGTCGTCAAGGAATCCGTTAAGCATAGCGGCTTGAACGTAGTTCAAAGAAGCAATAGTGATAATATTTGTAGATTCGGCGGGATCAGTTATTACAAGAGAGTCACCTTTGGCATAACCGGAACCTGTTACAGGTGCGTTTCCATCAGATACATTATGGATCATAATAGTTTGTATTGTGGATGCGTTTGTCATGATAACGGTAACCTTTGCACCACTTCCAGAACCGCTTGTTGTAGGTGTGATGTTTGATGTAGTTCCAGTAGCAAAATTTCCACTTGCACCGGAAGCTGAGAGACTAGCATTATATTGAAGACCAAAACGGGCAGAGTTATTTACTAAAAGAGCTTCAACAACTTCTTTACTTGCGTTAACAGAGAGAGTTGCCGCTGCTGTTTGAGCAGATGTGTCTCCTGCGTTAGCACCATCGCTGGCGGAGTCCATAGATGTATTTGCTGCTGTTACGGCGGCTGCTTCAGCAGTATCCCATGATGCTTTGACAGTTTGTTGATTGTTGAAAAGATCTGCGGCTTCACGAGAACCGAAAACATGTTCAGCAAGTGTATCTACGAAATCCTTTTGTAAAGAATTTCTATTTGTTTGTGTTGTTGCGTTACTAACACCACTGTTTACTGAAGAGAAAACGGGTGCGCTAGAACTATTTACACCGACGATGTCGTTACCGGTTGAGTTGTCGTTATCGTTAGAAGGTACTGTGTAGAATTGGAACCATGTTGATGCGGTTGCTGCGGATACGTTAAATAGTGTTACAATATCAGGATAAGAAACTTCACCTGTGGAAGATGCTGCACCTGCGAAGGTGCCGGCGGTTCCGTGTGTGGCGGTGGAGTCAAGATTAGAAACGTAAAAGGTTACGTTAGAGCTGCTTGGTGCAGAGTATGAAACGAGTGAATTGCTTGCCATATAATATAAGAAAATATAAATTAATTATTTACAAAAATAATTGTTACTTAATTGTTATTATTTGGTGGTGCTACAAACGCGGCGTTTTCATTATTTTCAAAATAATCATCATAGTCAATACCTAAGTCTTGTAAAACGATAGCAAGTTTTTCTGAGTTAAAGACACCTCCTGGTGGAAAACCATGACGATTAATATATTCGGACACTTCTGGACGGATTGTAGCAATAGCATCAACACTTGCTGAACCTTCTAAAATACCACTACCACCACCATTTTTATATAAGTTAACCAAATCTTCTAAACGTTTTACTTCTTCTTCTTGTGCTCTTGCTTGAATTGCGGATTTATATAAACCTTCAAGAGCAGCAACAAGTGTTGTTCTTGAACGAGTATAACCTACATATTCGTCATACTTGATTTCAAAAAGTTTTTGTGATAGATTTGTGTAGAGTTCATATGTGAGATCATCTTTGATAGCTTCCATATTACCTGTGGAAAAGTCTTGTAATAAACGAGAAACATCAGCTCCGATATTATCATAAAGCATAACAAGTAGTTCATCAAGTGACATACCAGCAATCATGGCGTGAATATTAGTAGGAATTTCATCAGGTATTTCTTCAGTTTGTAGTAATGTATTAAATTCTTTTAAATAGTAAACATGAGCATAAGTAGTGTTTGGTAATAATATAAATTTATCGTGAACACGTTGAATGTAGTTGTCATATACTTCTATAAGATTTGTGAATGTAGTTTTAGTATTATTGAGAACGGTTATGTATCTATTTTGTGTGTTAATAAGGTTTACACCAACAGTATAGTATCCATCATTTTGTAGTCGTTCATCTGTTTTAAGACGACTTAGTTGGTATAATAGCATGGAATAGTTATTTCTCATGGCGTCCACCTGGTAATCATCATCATGATATAATATTCTATTGAGTGTTTGAGTGATAAATTTTATTTTTATGTTAAAGTTATAGAATACGTTATCTTTTCTGGATATGTATGGGGGATCATTTTTTTTTACGTTTGCGACATTAATAAATAACGTGTTATTACTTGTTGCTGTTGCACCTCCGCTTCTCCCCTCTCTTATTCTTCCAAACATAGAATTTACCATGTTACACTATATATAGAATTTAGTTTTACATAATTGCAGTTTTGTTTTCCGAAATAAATGTTTTGTACATATAAGTGAATGACAGAAAAAACAGAAAATTATGATTTGGATGCTAAAAATTATACAGAGACAGAGCTTGTTTCTCTTGTTAAATATAAAGGAGATATTAACAAGGCAACATCAGTTGATATAAGTTCGCATATAAATAAGATGATAGTAAATTCTACTAATAAGAAGGATGGTGATACGCTTGTTAAATTTCTTCAATCGGCAAATACAAAATTGTTGAGTTATATAGATAAGCGAGGACCGCTTCAGCTTGCTCCTGTAAATTATGATGTAATACAGAGTATGAATCAGTTACAAGAGGATGTTCACCACACGACAACACAAAAGGTGGCTAAGGTTTCAAATACGTATGATTATAAGTTTCCTACTGGAGTGATTAATCCAATAGAACGGCGTACAATAACAAAGATAATATCAATAGATAGTGTTTTTAGACAGGGATATGATACGAGTAGTCCGTCAGATTTTACATGGGTGATGCCTCATACGCAGCAAAAGGTGGTATCATTAAAGTTAGTATCACTTGAATTACCGGTTATGTGGTATACGATATCATCAAAGAATAATTTGAACACTTTTGTTATAAAAACGTATAATATTTGTACGCATACTGATATAAATGGTAGCAAGGTTTTTGAAGATAAAGAACATTTGATAGAAGTTCCACCGGGTAATTATATGGCAGGAGATTTTTCAGTTGCTATGACAAATTATATGTCAAATAAAGGGGAAGGATTACAATATATAGTATGTGATGTTAGTTCAACAACAACCAAAACAATTTTTCGTGCTCGAGAGGTTACAGATGGTGGAGAAGCAATATATGATTTGGATTCTCCAATTTATTCTCCTGATTTTTATTTTGAGATAGATTTTGGTAGTAATATTGTGAATAATTGTAGTGTTACAAGGGATGATTATTATGATTCTTCAAAAAATCCAAATCCTACTCGTCATGAGAATTACAACGTGGGTAGTTTTCTTGGATTTACTCGTAGATATTATAAGGTTGAACGTTCAAGTACATATATTAATTATACATTTACATCGAGTTCAGCTGTTACATATGAATGTTATTTGGAAAGTGAATCATCATATGGAAATGGTAGGATTAATTACATCTATGTTTCAATAGATGATTTCAATAAGAATTATATAACAGATTCTGTGATAGCATCAACTAAAACGTATGCTTTGGGTGATAGTATAATGGGTAGGGTGGCTGTAAATGAGTCATTTAGTACTGTGATGTTGAATACAGCAAGTGATAAGATTTTCAAGCAGCGTGATTATATGGGTCCTGTTAATATAAGTAAGTTTCGAATTAGACTGTTAGATAAATATGGTAGACCTTTGGATATAAATAATAATGATGTATCGCTTGCGTTAGAAGCAACAGTATTATATGGTTAGTTGAATATAATTTAAATTTGAAAGAAAAATATAGGAACACAATTTGACCAGCTTGTTCTTACAGTATCACTTGATACTAAATATGGTCGTAATAATTTATTATATTCAAAAAGTATGCATATTCCGGTGAATTCTTCTAATAGTTTTTTGTATAGGTCGTTATTATCATTTTTCGTAAAAATGGTGTTGCAGCAGTAAATAAAATCAAAATTACCTAAGTAAATAGAACGAAAATCACCGGAAGAAATATGTATTCGGTCATTATATTCTTGAAATGTTGCTTCGCATATAGCTACATTTGTTCTATCTGGATCAATTTCTATACCATCTAAAAGTAGTTCAGGAAATTTTTGATACATATAAAAAAGAAGTTCTCCACGACCACAACCTATATCTAGGAATGATGAGAGTTGAAACTTGTCTTGTATGGACAATACGATATCAGGTGGATGAACTTCTCCGTATATGAATGAATTTTTAAAATCTTGGAGAGAAGGAGAGATACAGTATATAGTTGGTGGAATATTAAATTGGGGTTTCGATATATCGATAATATTATTTTTATTTTTATTTTTTATATTTGATTTCATTTGTATGAATATAGTAAATAAAAAACTCAATATAGTTTATTTTATTTAATTAATATTATTATTAATAATATTATTATTAATTAATATTATTATTGTTATTAGTATGAATATTTAATTCTTATTTTTATTGAGTTGAAAGTATTGATTTTTAAAGGTTTTTTTAATTTTATTTTCTGAGTCTTCTTTTGATAGGTTAAATTTTTCATTAAGAATATTTACTTCACTTGTTATTTCATTTTCAAAACTTTCAAGAAATGATTTATAGCTATCTTTTGGACTTTTTTTAAAAGGAATACATTCATTTGATATATAATTTGTTATAATTTGAGTAAATTCTTTTTGATGTTGAACATATTTCATAGGACGAGTAGCCTTTTCTGTTGTTTTAGTGGGTGATTTTTTTACATAATAGTATTTGATACTACGAAATAGTTTTACTTTTATATCATCCTCATAACCGATGGAATCAAGTCGAAATCTCTCTCTGTTTATTAATTCGATATTATTATTGAACCATTCGTCAAAGTTTTCTTTAAAATCCAGGCGTGTGTCGTGTTTATGAATTCGTGCGAAATTCTGCATTTCATCTGTAAGGTCATTATCAAATTTAAATCTAAAAATGTTTTGTTGTTCAGTTTCGGGTGTCGTCATAGTTGTCAATATGTAGAATACCAAATGTAGAATAAGAAATTCAATTTTGTATTTTTATATATTTTAATATGTGGATATAGATTAGGTTGATTATGACGACATTTATATATAGTACCGTATTTTTAGAGAATGAATGTTACAGGCGGGGATATATAGTGGAACCAGTCCCACATATAGATGAACCGTTGTATCAAAAAGTCAGAACTATAAATCTTCAAAAGGTATCTCCTTTTAAGCAGCAAACCTCGTGTGGAGAAAGATATCGTCCATGTGTTTCTGCAATAATGTCATTTGATGGGTGTGGATGTGGTGGTATTAATAGTAATTTAATGAGAGATGATGAATTACCAGAGTTGGTGAATTTTTTAATTATTAATGGATATATAATTAATGAGCGTTTAACAAAATTGATGGAAAGAAGAATAGCTGATGATCAAAAAAAATTAGTTTTTGTTTGTGCGTATGAAAAGAAGTGAAAAATAACTATATTAAAATTGAAACAATATAGTTATTATTGAAATATAAATATAGAAAGTGTAAATATGATAACAGATGAAGAGTATTATGAAACGTTAGATGAAATGGAAAAGTTGGTATTTGATATAGCAAAAGATCATTTGGGAACAAGTTTTCATGTTATGAAAAGTAATGGTTATGCTAATGGATGTGATATAAAAAAAGAGGCTGTTAATGAACCTGTTAAAGTTGAAGCTGAGCCAGCCATGATAAAAAAAAAGATACGTGTTAAGAAGGTAAAAACTAAAAGTTAATTATAATTAATAAAATAATGGATAATTTATTCATTTTTTTCTTGGTTGGAACTGAAATCAAATTTTGGTTTTTCTGTATTATTATCAGTATTTGTATCAGTAGAAGATGGTTCATTATCTGTTGATTTTTGTAAGTTTTGTTCGTTTGGTTGTTTTGTTAATTCGTTTAGTTTATTTTGTAGATTTCCAATAACATTTCCAACAATATTTGCGATAGGTTTATTATTTACTTGATTATCGGTTTGAATTTCTTTTTTATTTTCATCTTTTACTTCGGGGTCATCAGGAGGAGGAACTGTAGAAATATCATCAATATTTGTGTTTTCTATTTCAGTTTGCATTTCTTTCTTTTTATCAATATTTGGATCAGGTCCTTCAATATAGTTACCTGTGTTTTGTATTGCGGTTGCCATACCCAAATCTTTTGGTTCTATATAAAGAGAATCCATAAACTTATTATAATATTCTTTAAAACTATTAAACTGACTACTTACGCTATTAGAAGCAGTATCAGTTATAATCGCTTTTATTTTATTTGTAGAATCAATACCCTGTTTTGCAACCCCAGCAAGACCAGCCGCACTTGCCATTCCAGCAGATAGAACAGTCATACCATTTTCAGCAATAACAAATAAATCACCAACAACAGGAATTACTCTAATCATATTCTTAGTAAATTTCGCAACATGCTTCATAATTTTACTTGCGGCTTCCATACCTATTTCCATCATCTTATCAGCACCTTCAATAATAGGTTCTCGAAGGTCATTTGTGATAGCTTCTGTTATTCCTCTACAGGCATCAATTATGTTTGTTAGATATTCTTGTGTTTCTGGTTCATTTATTGATTCACGTAAAGCTATAAGTTTTTGTTGCATAGTATTCATAGACTGAGATATATTTGTTGCTGTAAAAGGTTTTTCACCATCACCTACCATTTTCATCATTTCTTTAATACTTCGTATAATAACAGATGTAGTAACACGTCTCATTCCTTTCATTACTGAATTACGGAATGATTCTGGTTCTATTAGACCATCGGGTCCAATTTTTTGTCCAAATCCATCTTCTTCGTTGATATTATTAGACTTCTTTTTTTTTAAAAAGGGTTTTATATCATTCATTACACGTAAAAATTGAGCATATAGGCGATTATTTTCACGGAGAAGGTCATTTTCATCTTCTGGTTCATCATCTATTACTTTATCATCTGAAGTTGGAGGCGCAAGATTTTGTGTAAGTTTATTAAAATCACCAAGCATATTTGGAAAGTATTTTCTTGCGAAATTTTTAATATTTTTTTTGATAATTCCAGGATTTTCATGAACATGAAAGTCAAGTGATACAGATGGGTATAACATAATACTGAGTTTTAGATTTGTAATAAATCTTTTGATCATAGCATCTGGATTTTGTTTGTAAAGTTGTGTATATTCAGTTATAGCACTTGCTGCTATTCTTTGAGCAGCTACTATATCTTTTCCATCTTTCATTTCTTTACGCATATTCTTTGCTTTTTTGATAACAGTTTTCACGAAATCTTTCATAAATGCCTTGATATTTTCCTCAACAGCAGGACGGAGTCTATTTTTTATTTTTTGAACTTTATCTGGATCAAGATTTTTGTTACCATAAATAAGTCCCTTTGTTGTTTTAACCATTTGTTCTGGGTCAGCATCAAATAGGAGAAATGTCCCCATAAATTCGGTATAAATACGTCTTGCCATTGTTGTCATGTCTTGTATAATTACTTTTTCAATAAGTGCTTTTGATGGATGAATCTTATATCTCACAAGATCTGTTACTTTTGAAAAAAAATCTTTTACATCAGGGTCTTTTATAGAAACAGGAGACTGTGTATCCTTTATTGATGTAGAAGCTATATCTATTGCGTTGAAAGTTTTTACAGCAAACTGTTTAAATACTTCTGTATTTTGTTTCTGTCTATCATTCCCTTTAGCACCTCCATACATTTTATTCATATCAACATTTATATAATCTCCTGTAATATGTCTAATAGCACTTTCTGAACCTGGACCTCCACCAATCATGAATCCACTAATGCGTTTTAGAGAGCCATTTTTACCTCCTGTTACTCTTTTACGAGACTGCGATTTTGATTTTAATGATTTTTTATGTGTCTTTCTGTATGATGGCATATATATAAGCAGGCGATTATAAATTGTTATTATTAAATTTATTTTTGAAGTCTTTAAATGACATGGTAGAGGAAGTAGATTGTTCTTGAACAATCGGTTTTTTTATAAAACTAAAGTCTTTTATTCTACCTGAAGAGACAAATGTATTCATTTCTTTACAAACAATTTTATTTAATGTTTGATTATTTTTGTAAGAAGCTACATTTCCTTTCGAAGCTTTTTTTTTAGAAATATCTTTTTCATTTACCTTTAATTCTGTATATATATCGAAATTCATAATACGACAACACAATTTCTTACAAATAGCATCAAGTATGTTAAATGTTATACTTTTTTTATCGGTATAATAGACAAAACACTTATTTTGAGAATCATAACCCATTATTACCATTCCCAGAGGTGTTATTTCAATTATCCATGTGGATAAATTATTTTCTTGTTTATATGAATTTTCGTTTTCATTTTTATCATTTTTTGTTCTTTCAAATAACTCGTTTGATTCCCTCAAGTATTTATCAACAGGGTCTTCAGTAATATTTAATTCATTAGATATAATAGAATCTTCACCTGGAATAACTATTACAGAAATAAACCAGAATACCGAAGTAAATAAAAAAAATATCATAATCATATGTTCTTTTAAAGATAATTCTTCATTAAATTCTTCCATAAGAAATGTTGTTAAAATAAAGTAAAGAAACGAATGTATTCAATTAGATAAATAAATATTATCCCATCTAAATATATGTTATCAAAACAACAACGTATTTTATATTTTTTAGTTGGATGTATAGGTATTCGATTTATTATTGCGATAATTCCATTATATATACCTAAAAATTTACTCCCTGTATTAGGATTATTAACTTTAATAATAGGAATATCCTTTTTATATTTATATTTTTCAAATCAACGAATGAATGCGCCTGAAGGCGGAGGAGTTACATGGTGGGCGAATTATCGTTTAATTCATGGTTTATTATATTTATGTGCGTCTATATATTTATTCCAAAAAAAACGGTTAGCATGGATACCTCTGTCAATTGATGTATTATTTGGTTTAATAGTATTTATAGTCAACAAATTAAACTAACATGAAATATATCTATGATATTTCAAGCATTCTTAGTTTAAATAAATCTTTTATTTCATCTCCTAAATCTACAACTTTTATGCGTTGATAATTATTATTTTTGTTTTCAGGGTGAAGACATATCAAATACATTTCACTTACAATAATATCATATTTGGATTCCAATATAGATTTGTATGTATTTAATTGGAGACAGTAATGCCAGTAATTTGAATCAGGAAGATGTTCAATACATGTTTTATTAGCAAATTTATTAAATGATGCTGACTTTGTTATTTCACGAGATCTTTTCCAGTCGTATATCGCATATGTTCCATCTGGTTTTATAAACAACATATCAATCGAGCCAGCTATTCTAAGTTCTTCATGAAATACAGTCCATTCTGTTCGATATGCGGTGAGTTCAGGAAAGTCAGCAACAAAGTTTAAAAAATACGAATATTCAATCGACCTATCTTCGACAGAATTATTATTATAAAAACATTCTATATTTAAGTGCATAGCTGTTCCGGCTGTAGCAGCAGAATCTCGGTTTTCTTCCCAAATAGCTTTTATTTGTTCATCCGTCATACCAAAGTATTTGTTTTGAGGTCCCCATTTTTTTCCTTTCCGGATATTACGGATAACTTCATTTGCGTTGAATGCTGAAAAGTGACCATGGTTCCATGTGGTAACACTGGTATAATTTGAGTTTCCATCTATGGTATATGTATGTGTGGGTTCATCAAAGAGGATACGTTCATCACGTGGATGAGGATTTTTTAGTTTAAGAAATAGTAGGTCTGGTGAATTTGTTAATGTCATAACGTTTTGTTATATAATATGTGACAAAACGTTTATATAGTTCTTATTTGTGTATTAAGTGTGTTTAAATAGTAATTTATTTATTACGTTTCATATTTTGAAATTCTCTTTTTAGATCAGAAAGTTCATTTTTCATTCTGATATCATCGGCACGTTTGTGTTGCCATAATTGCTGTATGTTATTTGTAAGTCCTTCTACTTTCGCTTTTAGTGAGTCTATTTCGGTTGCTTGACTTGTATTTTCACGAGAGAGTTCTTTAACTGCTTCGATAAGAACACCAGTAAGGTTCGCATAGGCAACTGTTTTTTTTCCTTCTTCTCCCATTACAAGTTCAGGGAACACTTTTTCAACCTCTTGTGCGATTACACCGACTTCACGTTTATCAGAGCCTTTTTTGTTAAAATACACACCGCGCATTCTATTGGTCTTATCAACAGCAGAGTTTATTGTAAATATGTTCTCTTTTAGATTTATATCTGATGTAGCGGCAAAATATTGCTCAGATACAACGGGACCATATGCCCACATAGAATGAAGATTATTATTACCAGCGATTGTTACATATGTGCTGGGTTGTATATAGTTACCTCCCGATTCTCCTTGAATTTTTCCTATATATAATTGGTCTTTTGAGTGTTCTATTCCTTCAACCGCTGCTACAATACTTGTAGCAGTAATATCAGTTTCAATATCATTTGAAAAAATTGAACCATTTACACGAAGATTACCTTCGATTGTAACAATTTGATTTGTGCTATCAGTTGGATCAATAAGCATACCTTTTGGTTCTCCACCACTATTGGTATGTGTATTTTTCCCTGAAACATGAAATTTTTTATTGCTTATATAGACATCACCTGAATCAACACCAAATGAATTTTTGATGGTATCATATATAATGTTTTTGTTAATACCAGTACTATTAATAGTTGTTGTTATATTTGAACCAGATAAATTCTGTCCTGAACCAGAACTAAC
>VMHT01036671.1_pt1 | contig 27137 bp, 17 predicted proteins | sample 4693611 | NCBI WGS metagenome assembly VMHT01 (sample SAMN12280063, study PRJNA550983) | marine metagenome | isolation source: seawater sampled from same location over 5 years 0.02-0.2 micron viral filtrate | place: USA: collected off the coast of southern California halfway between the port... ...
TGACTATGTCATTGATTGATTGCCCTTACTGTAATCGAAGATTAAGAGTTCCTGAGGCATATTCTGGTCGTCTTACGTGCTCGTCATGTAGCAAGTATTTTCAACGGCAAGATGGTTTAATTCTTGATGGGAATGGTAAACAAATCATAGAAATAACGAGGAATTTACCAGCCAAAGGAGTAGTAGGTTTCATATTCGCCGAAATAATTCTATACGGAATAATTATTATGATCAGCGTAGTTTTTTTCCTTATTGGTGCTTAACGATTTATTATTAATTTATGAAGTGACTAAACTCCATTCGGCAGTTGGCTTGTGCCAATCTCTCAGTTGGTCAGTCTCAAGGCGCAGTTGCATGGTTTCTCCTTGTGAATAGGCATCGTTAATAATTTCAAAGTCAACTACTTTCTCATTGGTTCTAAATGTGTCATCAAACAAAACTTCCTCACCGACCACTTGGCCTTGGTCTAGGCGCTGCAAAATTACTCTCACATGGCATTCTTGTAGGGGATTTCTGAGTGAACAAGACTCACTACTTCCATCATGTTCAACTTTGACGAAACCTTCCAATGACTGAGAACCGGGAATCGTAACCAAATCAATTACTGTATCTTTACCAGTTGGGGCACATGCGCATTCCATATTATCGACTTCAGCAACTGAAATACGGTTTACAATGACCTCTAGGACAGATGTCGAGATAACCTCAGAACTAATCGATGTAGCTGTTACAGTAAAAGTACCCGATGATTCGAATTGATGGGAAATCGTGTCACCTGTACCTGTTGTACCATCACCAAAATCCCAGGTTGTTGATTCTCCACCTCCACTTGAGGCAAACAAAAATTCGTGATAGACCCAAGTGATTTGTACTTCCTCATCATTATCGCCCTCATCTACCTCGATGAGTGTGTACTGATTGACACCGACATCACTGTCAACTTCGATAGAGAATGATGTTTCGTCGCTTGAAGAAAAACCGACATCAAATTTCTCTAAAGCTACGCCGCCAAAAAGACCGGATAGAAAGATTACAACCCCAACAATCGCTAGCGTTCTTTGGTTCATGATGAGAAATCAAAGATTCCACTTATCAATGCCTGTTTGAAACTACAATCAATCACAGCAGCTTTTTGCCAGTGCATCTTGCGCACAGAAACAGGTTTTTGCTGGAACAATATCTGCTCTTGAAGATCGCTCATTAAACAACTTAGTAACTTCGGCAAGTTCTCCTGTATCGTCACCTTTTGCCTCTAGACAAAGTTTCAGACCGAGTAAGCCCCACATGTTATCCTTCCACAATTTGATGTCTGCTCGGTAGACCTCTTCTGCTTCTTCAATATGGCCTTGCTCGAATAGCAGGGCACCAAGAATGTGTCTTACCGGTTGCATTTGACCCCATGGTTCATTGTATGCTAGGTTAAGCGATAGGTCGACACCACGGCGTAGTTCATCAAAAGCGGCACTGAAGTCATGTGACTCGCCTGCAGCCTTTGCTAAGAATTGTCGACGGTATTCAATCTCAGCCTCAAGAATTGCTGCGTTGACATTTAGAATAGATGGTCCTTCTGCTGGGTCTTGATACATGAAGTTGTTATGCATCAATCGACCGGCAAGTGCTGGATTAGCGAGGGCTTCCTTGAACAATGCTTGCTCTGCTTCTGCTTCAGGAACCATACCTTTGGAAGCATACGCAACACCACGTGCGTAGTGCTGAGTAGCAATTGTTGCTGGGAAAACATCTTTGTTGCTGTACATTGGTTCAGCCAAGATTTCATCCCACTTACCAAATCTAATCATCACGTGCCAAGGCATAGTAACATATGATTCTAGGAAAATTGCGCCCATTGGGATAATTCCTGCTAACATAAATTGTGCACCGTGGTTTTCGTCACCTGCTGGTAGTGTATCTACAGCCTTTCTTGCATACTTCATTGCAGTCTCATATTGCCCTTCAAACATAGCACACCAGACGACAAAGTGATGATTGTGCATACGGTAGAACTTGTAGAATTGCGATTCATTACCTGTTAATTCGACATACTTGTCATCCGCTTCAACCGCAGCGATGTTGCAGTCCATTGCTTCTTTCCACTGGCCAACCCATGCATCAATGTGAGACGGCATGTGTACCAAGTGGCCGCAACCCGGCATAAGTGTTCTAAGAACATCAGCGGCAGGAAGTGCTCGCTCTGGATATGGAGATAGTTCTAGTGCGTGACAATACAAATGGCAAAGTGCAGGGTGCTCTTTGGCACCTGGTACATTCTCAAACGCCTCTTCAATGACCTCAATTAGTAGTAAGGTACTATCATCTACGGGAGTTATTTCTCCAGTTGAAGCATCTTTGTTCCATAGTGTCCATGGATTAAGATTCATTAGTGCTTCAACATATACCGCTGTAACATCGAGGTCTCCGCTATACTTTTCGTAAAGAGGTGCCATAGCATCAGCAAATGCTTGATTCAGTTCTGGTGAGTTGCCCATGTTCAAAGCCGCAGGGTTTGCATTATCTCGCGCTTCCTTGGTGTGCCTCTTTGAAAGAGCCATAATCAGGTCTTGCTCTAGCTCACTGCAATGATCTTTCAACGATACAGCCTGCGAAATTGCATCATAACCTGGGCCTAGACCTGCCGACCAGTTGTAACTAGAAGACAAACAATAGGCGATTCCCCACCATGCCATGGCACAGTTAGGGTCTAATTCAGTACACTTGGTAAAGCAGGCAATAGCTTGCTCATGGTTGTAATTCAGCATGTGGCCAAAGGCTTCGACATACATTTTGCGGGCTTCATCGTTGGAGCATGTTATTTTTTCAGCGAATGCATAATTCGCCGAAACTCCAAAATCATAATCTGTAGGTGCTAACGACATGTTTACCCGTTATCGGTCTTTTACTTAAGTTGAACTCCTATAAAAAGTAAACAATCCCCGTATAAGGGTAGAAAACTGACATAATTCGCCGAATGGCGGCACATTTAATGATTTCCGAGTTAGTTGATTTTCTCTGTTTAGGGTTTTTTGTCACGATTTTCTTTTGTCGAACATTACAATCTCGGACTGAGGAACAAGGTTGATTGAGCCAAAAATCAAAGGTGTTGTTGAATGTTCTCCATACAATACTGGACAATTGGATATTAGGAAATTGACATAAATTCTAATTTTTCGACCTGCGTTAAACAACTGTTTTACAAGTAATCGCTTTCGAGTCAAAATGATACGATGACTTTTGATTCAGACTACGAGCCGTGGTTTCAGCCTCCAGGCGGGATAGTCGGGCCAATTTGGCTAGTCTTGTACACAATGCTGGCAATTAGTTTCACCATGATGCTAGCAAAGCGCGAAGAGATCTCTAACAGTAACTTAGTCATCGGAATCTTCGTTATCCAAATGATCGCTAACCTGATGTGGCCTAATGTGTTTAATTCGGCAGAATATCTTGCTGCCTTCATATTGATTGTGGTTATGGTTGTATTTACTGCGATATATGCCTACATAATCTACATGCCTGCAAAAGAGGCCTCAATGTTAGTTTGGCCATACATTGTGTGGGTTAGTTTTGCTGGAATGATTAACCTTGCATACTATTTCAATGCAAAATAGTCGGTTATTGCATAACGCTAACCGCGCTGCTATCTGTTGTTTCGGCCTCTGGAGCGATTGCCACGATTGTTTCTTCTTCCTCGTGATGGTTGAGTGGTTTTCTCTGGTTTTGGTTTCTGACCTCTATTTGGCCTTGAGTGGGTGTTACGAGGTTTCTTCTTGTTGTAATTTCGGTCGGGTCGCTCTTGGTTTCTAGAGCCGGAGTTCCTGTCAGAACGATTTGAGCGCCCTCCAGAGCGATTACGCTTTCCATAATGGCCACTTTTAGACTCATTTCGATTTTGGCTACCAAAACTTCTGCGCCTACTTGCTCCAATGAATTCCACTTCGAATTCAGGTAAATCACCAAATTCCGGAGGAGTAAACTCTACGTTAATCCCGACCTCTCGCTGAATTTTGCTAATACTTTTCCGCTGAGGCTTCTGGATAAGTGAAATTACAATTCCAGTTGAACCACCTCTTGCGGTCCTACCGCTTCGGTGTTTGTACGCCTTACCATTTTCCGGAGGGTCATAATGAATTACGCAATTTACTCCTTCAACGTCAATCCCACGAGCGGCGACATCTGTGGCAATCAGTGCCATACACTCACCGTGTTGGAATCTAGCCATCGCTCTATCTCGCTGTTTTTGAGAAAGACCTCCATGAAGTGTTTGAGCAGCTAAGCCATCGTGGGTTAAGTCTTCACCTACTCTATCTGCTCCACGTCTTGTTCGGCAGAAAACGATAGTACGACCACACTTTCTAATTATTTCATTAGAAATTGTTGATTTCTTAGAATTGGGCATCAGCCAAAAATAATGAGTCATACTCTCCATTGTTACCTCTTCAGGACCTACCTCGATAGTAACTGGATTAGTCTGATAATCTCTAACCAATTCTGCAACCTCGTCATCTAAGGTAGCACTAAACAGAATAGTCTGACGATCGTTGCGGCATTCATCTAAAATCTGACAGACTGGTTGCATGAACCCCATGTCTGCCATTCGATCAGCTTCATCTAAGACTGCTATTTCTACGTCTTCTAGGGAAATAGAACCTCTATCAATCAAGTCGATTAATCTGCCTGGACAAGCAACTAAGATGTCAACTCCGCGGTCTAATGCTTTGAATTGTTTAGTGTATGAAACTCCACCATACACTGCATATGTGTAAAGTCCGAGCTCTCTCGAAAGAGGATCTAAAACCTTGAATATTTGCTCTGCTAACTCTCTAGTTGGAGTTAGAATTAGAGATGTTGGAAAGCCTGGTTCTGCTTTCTTGGTTCGCTCTATTAGCGGCAATCCAAAAGCCAGTGTTTTTCCTGACCCTGTAGGTGCTCTACAACACAAATCATTGCCTAACATTCCGTCAGGAATCGACTCCGTTTGAACCTCAAAAGGTTCGTTAATTCCTTGTGCAGAAAGTGCTTCTACCAACCTTCTGGAGACTCCTAGATCTGAAAAAGACACCATATCCAACAATCTAAGCCGCCTTGCAGCCCTATTTGATACCCCCAGTAGGTATTTGTCTTATTTTGCCTAACTATGTGTTAATCTGAAGTTGCCGTCAATTCATCGATACAAGCATAGCAACTGCATTTCCACCACCAAGGCACAAAGTAACGATTCCCGATTTCGCTTCGGTTCTTCGCATTACTCCGAGCATGGTCATCAAGCATCTTGTTCCACTGCTGCCAAGCGGGTGTCCAAGCGAAATTGCACCGCCATGTAAATTGAGCCTATCGTGTGGAATTCCGACCTCTTTTGCCACGGCACATGATGCTGATGCGAATGCCTCATTGTGTTCGTAAATGTCGACATCTAAAACATCCAATGAATTGCGCTCGAGTAGAGTATTGATTGCTGGTATTGGTGCACTCATCACTCGGTGAGGTTCAACACCGCTTGTACAATAATCGTCAACAGAAGCAATTATCTCCCAACCATTTTCTTTAGCGACAGATTCATCGGCAAGTAAAATTGCACTAGCACCATCATTCAAAGTACTGGCATTGCCAGCCGTTACTTGGCCTGATTTATTGAATACTGGTCTTAACTTAGCCAGTGTTTCAACATTTGAGTCGCTCTTTATCCCTTCATCTTGGGAAAATAAAATATCATCGCCACGTTTTTGTGGAACATTAACTGCAAAGGTTTCCCAATCAAACCAGCCTTGAGTCCAGGCTTCGGCCGCTCTTTGGTGGCTACGAACGGCAAATTCATCTGAATTTCTTCTGCTTATATGCGATTCTTCGGCAATCGTCTCGCCGGTATTTCCCATATGGATGTCATTGTAGACATCCCATAGTCCGTCATGAATCATAGAATCTACGAGATTAGAATCACCCATTTTCTTACCCCTTCGTTGCCCTATCAGTAACTGTGGTGCGTTTGACATGCTTTCCATACCACCGGCGATGACTACCTTGGACTTACCCGCAGTTATGCTATTTGCCGCCATCATTGCTGCTTCTAATGAACTGCCACAGACTTTGTTGATGGTTGTAGCACCAGTGGATACTGGCAAACCAGCACCAAGGGCTACTTGCCTTGCTGGATTTTGGCCACATCCTGCTTGCAGGACTTGACCAAATAAGACTTCGTCAATTATTCCAGATGATACATCAATTCCAACTCTGCTGCACAATTCCTTCACTGTAGCAACACCAAGTTCTGTAGCAGTCATTGATGATAAAGTGCCCAGGAAACTGCCTATTGGAGTTCTAGCTACACCACAGATTACCACTCTGGACTTGCTCATAGTCAATCCAATGAGAACCAAGACTTCAATATGTCCATCAAAGATTTTCATAAATCTGGAGAAGACTTGATGAAAGAAGAGTCATGGGGGATACATGGCGAAGTTCAAGACCGAATTTGAGACAGACCGTGAAGCAAACCAAATGAGACATGTCGAGGTTGAGATAGATTTCACTTCAAACGCCCTTGCATCTATCCTTTACCGACAAGGAGACACAGTTGTATTAGCATGTTGTACCAAAGAAGCCAGACTACCAGGCTGGTTTCCTAGAGATTCAACCAAAGGTTGGGTTCACGCTGAGTATTCTCTGTTACCTGGTTCGACTGATTCAAGGTTTAGAAGAGAGAGGCGTGGTGCTAAAGGCAGGACTCAAGAAATTGAGCGCTTGATTGCTCGTTCACTTCGAGCGGCTGTCGACTTAGAACAATTAGGGCCTATTGCGCTAAACATTGATTGTGACATCCTAAACGCGGATGGAGGAACAAGATGTGCTTCAATCACTGCAGCAAATCTAGCTCTTCGTTTGGCAGTTAGAAGACTAATCGCTAGTGGACAATGTCTACCTATAGAGCACAGACCAACCGATGAAGAGCGTAAATCTGGTTGGAGTGCCCCCGAATTGAATGAAAAGGAGAAAATGGCGCATGAAAACAAAGTAATTCCACACGACTTGGCAGCAATTTCAGTTGGTTTGATCGAAGGAGACGTGTACCTAGATCTCGATTATGTCCTTGATTCCAATGCAGATGTTGACATGAATGTAGTAAAGACTAGCGATGGCAAATATGTGGAATTACAAGGTACTGGTGAAGAATCTACATTTTCCGGTGAAGAATTGTTTGCTTTAATTGCCCAAGCAGATGCTGGACTAGATGCTCTGTTTGATGTTCAAGCAGCAATTTTAGATGGTATCAATTAAATTTGATTTCATTGGAAGAGTTGAAATGCCAAATCATACCGCAGGTACTTGCGGGTAGGTAGCTTAGTTGGGAGAGCGCAGCACTGAAGATGCTGAGGTCGCCGGTTCAAGTCCGGCCCTACCCACCATCCCAAACCCAAAGCAGTAACTTTGGATAATTACTGTAATCTATAATCAATGCATTAATTTGGTAGTTTCGCTTATGGGTGTCATGGGCGAGGAACTCGAGGAGGTTGACGAGCCTATCGAAGAGATTGATATCGAGGAGAAAGCGAGAGATAAAATCGCCAAAGAACTCGAAGAAATAAGACGCAGAAAGACCAAGACTAGCAAGCGTAGGTTCCTAACTAACAAAGAGGATTACGTCTTGTTTGCGGGCATCGGCTACGGTGCTCTCTTCGCAATTCTATTAGTCGGAATGTCCAGTGGTATTTTCGGCTCCTCTACAACCCTCGACCACAAAGCATCCCAGACATTTCTTGACACTGGAGATGAATGCCTCAATATTGAAGACCAACCTTGGATTCTGATTTTCCCAGAGAATGATGCGGAATACTTAGATCTATCAGGCAGAAACCTGCCATCCGGATATTCACTTATGAATTACACAATTATGGAATCGGTTGATGGGTCTTGGAATGATGTTGCCTCTGAAGAAACCATCGTTGAAGTGGCTGGTGAAAAGTCATCGATGAAGGCTCCATTCGATGAATTAGAAGTCGGAGAGTATCGAATAACATTCATTGTCGAAGTATACAACCAAAGCACTGACATAGACAATGCTTCATTGGTTGATGGCGGAGAAACGCTTACAAAAAATATTGACTTTGAACTAGAAGTAAACAGCGGTGGATTCTTTTCATTCCTACCATTTGTCGACTCAGACTCGCACCGAGAGGTCAGAATCACCGAACCCGGCCCTAGAACCTGTTGGACCACAAAAGACCTCGGAGATTGGGGATATTTGCTGATGGCAGCAGAATTGGGCGGCGGCCGTGAAACTGCCATGCTAACAGGTGGTACCGCCGGAATTCCAGCATGGTGGATGGCTTTCATTTCCCTATCTTTATCGGCAGTAACCCTACTAATCATCTACCCCGTAATGTACAAAATCTACCATCAAGATACCGATGACATACTCTCAAGGAATCATATCGCTAGAGTTGTTGAGGATGTACTTGGAAAAACCTCTAAACGGTTACACATAGATATCGATTGGGAATTATATAAACTTGAATCGCGAGAATTATCAATCGACATCATGGTGCCTTACAAAAATACTGATGGAACATTGTCAGACAGTAAAGATATCAGGGCAGAGATACTACGAGAAATCCTTGACGAGTTTGCTATATTCAGAGTATTCAAACCCGTTCAACTAACTGTAAAAACAATTGGCGTTAACCAAGCCATTGACTTTGAGAGTGGTGTCGGAGTTGGCGCCGGTGCAGACGGTGCAGACGTTAAGGAAGAGCAAGATTATGCTAGTTTCTTTTCAGAACTACACACTCTTTCAAGAGTTGAGGATGAGGTAAGGGACAGCCTTGATTTATTCTTTGCTAGACGCAGCGATGTAAGAATGGAGGGGGCAGTTGTCACCAGTGATGACCGAGTAATCTTTGTCTCAGTTATTTACAGACCTACTCAACGGTTTGCGTTCTTCAGATTTAAGAAAACAACCGACGAAGTGGAAGTAGAATTATACCGCTATATTTCTGAAAGAAATGAAGACCTCCTTGGTAGTCAAGAGTTAATCGTTAAGGCAAGAAATCAAGTATCAACCTTAGCAGATCGCTCAGGAGCTGGTAGGGTTGAAAGTGCTAACAAGAATAAGAATGATGACAGGATTGTGGCAGTAGCTAAACAAGATGGTCTCGGTGGCAGAATGTTGCAAACTAATTTCATTGGAAACACGTTATCTACGGTTGAATACATGGCGAACGAAAAGCGTGAAATGATCAACAAATGGGGATTCTGGGGACTTATTGTATTCGTTTGGATTCCATTTATGGCATCTGGTGTACTGGTAGGCGCAATGTTGGGATTACTGTCAAGAATGCAATTTACTAGAGTGCTAGCGGCGACATTTATTGGCGGTGCTGCTGCATCAATCACTTGGGCTTACACTGCGGAAGGTATAGTGAAATTCATGCACCAATACAAATTAGAAGCGGTGATTCCATTGATGATTATCGTGTTTGTTGGTGCTGCTTTCCTACACATACGTTCAACTAAGGTTCGCAGACAAACTGAACTATTCGAAGACACTATGCTAGACAACTTCCATGCTGATGTGGTAGCAAAGTATGGTGAACACTGAGTGGGTGATTCGCTTGAACAAATTCAACCATCTCGATGGTAAACCAAATAATTGTGGCGACTTGGTTAAGATTGGAATCTTGACAGTTAGTGACCGAGCAAGCCAAGGTGAATATTTGGATGAAGGTGGCCCGGCGATACTTGAGTTTATTGAAGAAGCAATCCTAAGTCCAGTAGAAGTTTATTATTCTTGTATTGCTGATGAAGTAGCAGAAATAGAATCGGAATTAATTCGATTTGCTGATGACATAGCTTGCTCGGTAATAGTAACTACGGGAGGCACTGGGCCCGCCCAGAGAGATGTTACGCCTGAGGCAACAATTGCAGTCTGTGACAGAATTCTAGATGGGTTTGGCGAACAAATGCGAGCCATATCGCTGCAATATGTCCCGACCGCAATTCTTTCGAGACAAGTTGGCGGCACTAGAGGCAAATGCTTAATCTTCAATCTGCCAGGCCGACCAAAAGCAATCAGGGAGACTATCGACGAAATATGGCGTGCTGTACCTTATTGTGTTGACTTGATTGGTGGGCCATATATCGACATGGATGAGGGTGTTTGTGACTCATTTAGACCCAAAGATGCAAGGCGCAGATAAACCTCAAAGTTCATTCATTGACTAGATTTGCAAATACACGATAAGGATGGATAATAGCGGTAATTTACTCATTAGCGGGGCCACAATGGTTCTGCCAAACATCACAAAAACTGGTGACCTAAGAATCACAAATGGAGTTATTGCAGAAATAGGAGATTCTGGAACGCTGGAAAATCATGATGATGAGATGTTTGTTGATGGTAATGGTTTACACTTACTTCCAGGCTGTATAGATCCTCAAGTTCACTTTCGAGACCCAGGTCAACCAGAAAAGGAGGACCTTGGAAGTGGCTCCATCGCTGCAGTTAGTGGAGGCATAACCTCATTCTTGGATATGCCAAACAATGTCCCATCAATTACTACCCTTGAGGGAATGCAAGGCAAATTAGACACAGCTGCAGAAAATTGTGTCAGTAACTATGGATTTTTCATTGGCGCAACTGAGGATAATGTTGAGGACTTACAAGATGCTGTTGGAACGAGAGAAAACCCGATTGCCATCCCCGGCATTTGTGGTATCAAAATATTCATGGGAGTTTCTACTGGCACTCTTTTGGTCTCAGATAAATCAGCCTTAGAAAGAATATTCACCGAAACTGCTGGTCTAATTGCCGTTCATGCAGAAGACGAAGATAGAATGAATGAACGAAGAAAATTGGTTGAAGGAAGAACTGATGTTGCTGCACATGCATTTTACCGGGACGACATTACCGCCCTATTAGCGACCAAACTATCTGTTGAATTAGCGCATAAAACGGGCCATCGATTACACATTTTACACCTAACATCAGGAATCGAGGCTGATTTCCTAACCGACCATTGTAATCTCCCCTCAAAGACAGATGGTCACCCGATTATCACCACAGAAGTCCTACCGCAACATCTTACATTTGATGAAACAGATGTTGATCAGCAGGGTGTTCGCTTACAAATGAACCCACCGATAAGATACAAAATGGATCGAGAGATTCTTTGGAAGAGGCTCACCGACGGAACCATTCAATGTATAGCAACAGACCATGCTCCACATACGCTAGAAGCGAAAGCCAAGGGCTTCCCAAATGCACCTAGTGGGATGCCCGGTGTCGAAACCTCTCTAGCAGTTATGCTAAACTATGTCAATCAAGGAAAGTGTTCGATTGAAGATGTTGCTCGCTGGATGTCATCCAATGTAGCAGATTGTTATCGCATGATTGGCAAAGGCAAACTTGAGGTCGGCTATGACGGCGATATCGTTCTGGTCGATATGAACCACAGCGCAGTAGTTGAAGATGAAAATTCCTGGACTAGAGTTGGTTGGAATCCATTTAGAGGTAGAGAATTAACTGGTTGGCCTGTGTTGACTGTTGTTGAGGGAATCCCGGTTTTTGAACGTTCTACAGGAACTGGCCAAAAAGGTAGACTACTTGTTGAGCCCGGTTCAGTTGGAAAACCGCTACTGATGGAACCTTGGAAATAGCCCTAAACGCTTAAAAAACAGCATTTTTTTAAATAATGATATATACTATCCCATTGATTTAGTCTCAAGGAGATTTACTAATGAGTGGTTTAGAGGATACATTTGGAAGTGGCTATCAACAGATTATTATCGGATTTGTTGTATTTATTTTGGGAGCATTTTGGGGCGGTCTAGAAGCAGATGGGAATATGTCTGCATCTGACGTTTACTGGCCGGCGTTAACCATGCTAGCAGGTGGCATGATTACATTGCTTGGAATTTCTTTTGGCACTGACCATGAAGATGACAGAACTAATGACTTGATGGTTGCGATTGATGATTTGACTGCGAGATTAGACAAATTAGTGGCATTGGCAACCGGTAAGGATTCCGAAGAATGACCCTACAAGTTGTATAACTCACCATATTTCTTTTCAACGTAATCGATGAAAGGTTGTGGCGTTGGTGGCGCTCCTGTAGCATGTTCAATCAGTTCACTAGGAGTCCATTTACTACCTTGAAGGTGAATTTTTGACCTCAACCATTCCAGCATAGGTTGCCAATTACCGCTCTCAACAATTTTGTCGATATCTCCTAATTCATCTCCCATTGCAGCTAGAATTTGTGCTGCGTACAAATTACCTAACGTGTAGGTTGGGAAGTAGCCAAATGCTGCCATAGACCAATGTATGTCTTGTAAACAACCAAGGCGGTCTTCTGGGACTTCAATACCAAACCATTCGTTAAACATTTGATTCCATGTATTAGGAATATCATCAACTGAAAGGTTTTCATTGAATATCTTCTTCTCTAATTCATATCTAAGCATAATGTGTAGGTTGTAGGTAATCTCATCTGCCTCAACTCGGATAAATCCTGGTTCAACGCAATTAGCGATTTTGTTTAATTCCTCTGGAGTCCAATCCGGTGATTCTGGGAAGTGCTCCTTAAACCATGGCAAGACTACTTTCCAAAATTCTGGAGTTCGTCCAACTTGATTCTCCCAAAACCTGCTTTGTGATTCATGTACTCCCAAGGACACTGCATCCCCTCTAGGGGTGAAAGAATGCTCTGCATCTAGGCCTTGTTCATACAGTGCATGGCCTGTCTCATGCATTACTGCATAAAGACATGAAAATGGGTCTGTTTCATCAAATCTTGTGGTAAATCTTGTATCGCCAGGCCATAGTCCTGCAGAAAATGGGTGAGTTGATGCATCCATTCTGCCTGCCTCAAAATCAAACCCTGTTGCAGTTGAAACCATTTTACAAAATTCTGTTTGGGCATCGACAGGGAAGACCATGTCTTCAGGAAGTTTTGGATCTGGGTTTGTTTGCTTTGCCTGCATTATCTGTTGTAAAAGTGGTACTAGTTTTGCTTTCAAGCCCGCAAACAGGGGGTCATAATCGCTAACTTTCATACCGAACTCATACTCATCAAGTAATACGTCATAGCGAGTATTCTCTACACCATAATAATCTATTTTTTTATTTGTCATGTCGATTAGTTTGGCCAAGTGGGTTTTGAATTTCGTAAAATCTGATTCTGCTCTTGCTTCTTGCCATGCAACTAATGCTTGTGATCTAGTTAGAGCAAACTCGGCAACGAAGTCTGATGGCAACTTTACCGCTTTATCATAACGCCTTCTTATTTCTCTAATATTTGCCTGTTGATCCTCTGTAAGTGTTGTATCACTCTCTAGTTTCTCAATCATTTCAGCAAATGATTCATCCGTAACTCTTGCATGTTGTTCTTTTGCTAACCAAGACATAATTTCTGACCTAGACTTAGCACCCTTTGCCGGCATTATCGTCTCTTGGTCCCAGCCAAGATGTCCTTGGATTGCGCCAATCTTGTGAATATCTTTCACACGCTCGATAAATAACTCATAACTCGCCATAAATTGCTGAGTGTACGCACCCTCAATAAGGTAACCTCTAACAAAACTTACTCCGATGTAGCACACACATTCAAGACCTAAACCTACTTCAGTTTAACCATGGCGAGGAAAAAGCAGGATGTTCCTGATGAAACTCGTCTAGAACAGGATGATGATTTGGAAGACATCGTAGATTCTGTCATTGGGACTGACTATAAACAGAAAACCTCGGAAATATCCGAAAATAGTGAAGCGTCGATTGAAGAATTGTTAAGTGCCTCAGCAAAAATGGTTGTAGAAACCTGTATGGATATTAGACGAGGTGAGAATGTCCTCATCGTCTGTGACCCTACCACTGGCGACATAGGACAAGCGCTTCATGAAGCAACTATCAAAAAATCTGAACGTGTCTTGTTAATTGTCATGCCAAAAGCCAAACACCATGGAGAGGAACCGCCAACACCTGTATCAAATTTAATGCGTCAACAACAGGTTGTTTTGGCTCCAACAAAATATTCTCTTACACACACCAAAGCAGTAAGGCAGGCGCTTAGAGATGGGGCAAGGGTTGCTACAATGCCAGGAATTACCAACGATATGTTTACTCATGGTGGAATGGCTGCTGATTTCAACAATATCAAGAAACGAATTAGTAATCTTGGCCCATACTTTAGAAGGAGACGCATCGTTAATGTGAAATCAAACCAAGGCACTGATATCACATTTGAAGTAAACTGGCGAGAGTGGAAGTTAGATGATAATGGAATATGTAACCGTCCAAGAATGTTGACTAATCTTCCTGCTGGCAAGGCGTTTATTATGCCTAGAGAGGGTACAATGAATGGAATACTAATTATTGATGGATCATGGGATTCAACATTACTAGATGAGCAAATCGAATTACAAATAGAAAACGGAATGGTTGTGGATGTTAAGGGCGGACAAATAGCCGCAAATATTCGGCAAGAATTTGGCGAAGTTGCCAAAAAACTACGCTCCAAAGAACGGGAGAATGTATGGACAGTCGCTGAATTTGGTTTTGGCATGAATGACCAAGCTAGAATGGGAGGCAATGTGCTTGAGGATGAAAAACGGCTCGGAACCTGCTACTTCTCTATCGGGGATAATTCCGCACTGGGCGGTTCATCTTCAGTTGGGATACACATTCCTGGAGTATTAACAAGCCCCAGCGTTTGGCTAGATGATTCTCAAATTTTACAAGACGGAGAATTTATTCTAGACATTTAATCAGTTAAGGTTTTGAGTTCCGCAAACTGGACAAAATCGCCAATAAGGATCAATTCCAATTCCGCAGCCCCGGCAATTAATACCCGACCGAATTGTTGGTTGAATTGGCTGATTCCACATTTGTTGCTGAGGGACTTGCTGTGGCATCTGCTGTGGTATTTGGTTAACCGGAGGAGGGGTTCTGACAACCGGCTGTGGTCCCACATTTTGGGGAGGAATAGGGCGAGGAGCAGAATTTTGAGAAGGCAATACTTGCTGCGTATTTGATTCAGTCCTATTCACTGGCTTTCTAACCGGTGCAACCGGCCTAGGTAGGTTAGATGCGACTTTTTGTGCTACTGGGGATGCAACAAATTCCGATAAAGACATTTCTCCATCACCGTCTTTATCTGCAGATTTATGCAATTCTTGCGACTCTTCAACAGAAATTCCTGCAGCTTCTGCAAGTTCTTCGGGGGAGATGCTTCCATCATCATTTGTGTCTGCTTGAATAAACATTTCAGCATCACTGACGAATGTTTCTTCGATTTCATCTTCAGATTCTATCGTTAGATCTTGCAGTTCGCTAGATTCTATGTCCGCATCTTGTTCTTGTTGAATCTCAACCTCTACATCTGTAGCCTCTACATGTTCTTGCTCGGATTGAGCCATCATGCCAAAAGCACCCTCAAATGCATTATCAGTTACTTTAGCAGCTTTTCTATCGGTGATTTTGTTTTCAGCAGAAACAGGTTCTAATTCTTCAACTTCTTCTACTTCGATAGTTTTACCAGGTAATGGAACGGATATTTGTGGTTCAACATTTGTTGCTGGAATCGATTCTTTGGTGCCATTTTGTTGTCGAGTAGGTGGCGTTTCTGTGGTCTGTTTTGTAATCGGCACTGCTTCAGTCTTAGTCTGGTTGACTGCTGAGGCTACCTGCTTGCTGCTTGGTTTAGGAAGTGTTGGAATATTTGTGATTTCAACGTTTGAATTTGCTAGATACGATATCGGAATTGGATGACCAATTACATCTAGTGCAGAATCAAACTCACCAGCGATTTCAATCAATACTGAGTTATTTGAACTTACGTCTTGTAGTAAATTCGACATAGTAAGATAGTACTTCATCACCTCTTCTGACCCGCCCGTTGATTGAGCGATTGCCAACACTTTCAGTATATTCATGGGGTCTGACAGGCGCTTAAGCGATTCGTAATGAGATTCTTCAATCTCAGGTGTTCCATTTGGTGATTCATCTCCAAGTGAATTTGGCAGGCCAAGATAATGTAATATCGGATCTGAGAAACTCATCAATCCCAAATGCCCTGAGACTAGAAAATAGATTTCGCCCCCTTCACAATTGAGAACCTTACTTGCTTCCTCAAAATCAAATTCGCCGGGCTTTAGAACAACATCAGAAACAATACTAAAAAACGCCACTATTGAGTGATTTCTATCCATCGACATCAGTTGGTGAACAATGTCTGAAGAGTCAGTGACGCCGAAATAGGCTGAGGTTTCATCAACCTCAAATCCCTCTGGTAAGGATGCACCTTCGAGTACTGGTTCTGCCATCAATCTCCCTCCGTTAAATTTCGCTGTTGATTCATCTTTCAAAAGTAATGCCTATGTATCTCATTTTGATTTATTTTTTATCATGTTGATTATGGCTCTAGATTGTGGTGCATTCCATCCCTTTTCTTGCAAGTACATCAACAGTTGTCTTTCATTATCTAATGAATAATTGCTTATCTCATCAATTGATTCATCAATCGCAGATTGTGGTACATTCTCAAAAATATCATTTTCAGCCTCAGCTACAGCTCGACGTACTTTCTTTCCACTGTCCTCAGTCTTCTTCACTTTCTTTGCGACTTTTTTGCCGGCTGGTTTAGGAGTGCTTTGTGGTACAGCTTGGGGACTAAATCTTGGTGGCCCGGAGGTTGGAGCATTAACCTTGACCGGAGGCTTTGGAGCCTCGTTTGTTCGTGGTAAGGGTGCCCCTACTGGTCCGCTCTGCGGAGGGCTAGTTGGTCCGGAAATTTGTTGCCTTGCAGGAGCCCTTGGTTGTGTTTTACGCTGATTGCGGTCAAGGAATGATAATTTATCTTCCTCAAAATAGTCATCCTCATTATCTTCATCTTCGTCAAACCAGTCCTCATCATCAAATACTCTATTTCTACGCCTAATAATAAGAATTAACAGTAGCAGAATTGCAGCAATAACGCCGATAAACCATGTTACTGGCAATCCAAGAATTTCATTTGACGCGGATGACTCTGTTTGTTCTTCTAACGGGCATCCATCCGAGTATCCGTTGATGCCCTTTGCTTGTGTTGGACAATTATCTAAACTATCTACAACCCCGTCATTGTCGGTATCTCTCTCATTAGGTGCACAACCGAACAAATCTACCGATATACGATAAAGTGGGTTGGTGGTAGGACATAAGTCTGGATTCAGTCCAGAAGAATTGTCGCCATAACCATCACCGTCAATATCATGCCATTGGGTTGCATCATTAATGAAAGCATCTGCAAGACCGCTAGGTGATGCTGCAAAGTTGGCTGAAGGGTCGGAATAGCCATCTGCATCAGTATCTAAGCAACCTAAACGATCGACCGTCGAATTACCGCTTACCTGCGGGCATTGATCTCCATCAACCCCTTCTGAGTTGTCTCCATAACCATCGCCATCTGAATCTGCCCATTGTGTTGGCTCGAACATAAATTCATCGTCCTCACCAGTATATCCATCTTCATCCCAATCGATTTCCTTGGCGCTTTCATCAGTGCAACCATCAGCTAAGACAGGGTAGTTTTCTGGAGTGTCTGGACACACATCGATATCATCAGTAATTCCATCACTGTCAGTGTCTTTTTGAGAAAGGGAGCAACCAGTTGAATCTGAGATTTCTGAACTAGGAGTATTTTGGCACTGATCAAGGTAGTCATAAACACCATCTGAATCTGTATCAACTTGCCGCTGGGCTTCACTACAACCATTCTCATCTGCAAAATCAACAGTTGCGGTATTTGGACAAATATCAACATCATCGGTAATTCCGTCGGAATCAGCATCTAATTGATTAGTCGCACAACCATTTAGATCTACAAGTAAACCAAATTGAGTTCCAGGACATAGGTCATTTTCATTAATCACAAAGTCTCCATCATCATCATTACCGTCGATTAACGGACATCCGATACCCAGGGTGCCATTGAGAACGCCAGGGGCATTAGGACAAATGTCAGCTAATTCACCTCCTTGAAAATCACCAAAACCATCGCCATCTGCATCTGCCCATTGATTTTTATCTAGTGGGAAGGCATCACCAGTTTGGTTTTCTCTTAGACCTGTTAGCGGATTTACATCAAAAGTGTAAATGTCACGATAGTTATCTCCATCAGAATCTATACAGCCATAGAACGGATTAGTTGAATTCCCTGCGACTAAAGGACACCCGTCTATTCGCAAACCTTGAGCATTTGAGCCATTGTAATAATCTGTGAAGATATCAGGATAACCATCGCCATCTGTATCATTGGCAGCAGCTATATTATCCGGGAATGAATCAGGGTAAGTCGCATTTTGTGAACTGTTGTCACCATAACCATCGCCATCGGAGTCCACCCATTGTGTTGCATCATCTGGCCAGATATCTGCACCCATTGATGCATTCCAAAATGTAGATGGGTCGGATGCACCATCGCCATCACTATCATGGCAACCTAATCTATCCAAATAAGAGGTACCATAATCAAACTTACATGCATCTCCGCCAATGAAGTCTGATGAATTATCTCCGTATCCATCACCATCATAATCAGAATATTGTTTAGGGTCAAACGGAAATTGGTCTCCTGATGGTGCATTATCATCATACCACGTATCGCAACAATCAGGACCATGATTGTCACCATACGAATCTCCATCCGAATCAAATGCTTGCTTCCAATTGTCGCTAAATATGTCACCATACGGGTAAAGTGAGTTCCAGTCTACCCAACCGTCTTGGTCAAAATCTGAACATCCAAAACGCCCTAGCCATGAAACACCATATGCTGTATTACAATCATCTGTTAAATCATCATAGCCGTCTCCATCAGCATCAAAACAACCCAATACTAGAATTCTAGAAGTCCCTGATTGAGTAGGGCAATCGTCGTACAACGGTGCGTTGTTATTATCGCCATATCCGTCCCCATCGTTGTCTGACCATTGATTTGCAGCATTATCTAACTCATCTATGTCGTCGAAAATATGATCGTTATCCGTGTCAACGAATAGCTCTATGTTGTTGATAAAATTATTTGATGATGATTTAACCAATAGAGATACCATGCCATTTTGCATTGTTGTTGTAAAGTCATCATCTAAATTCAAGTTGTCAAACATTGATTTATGCCAAGGCTTATCCAAAGAGCTGGTTTCGGAAAATTCCATTGAACTCCAATGTATTGAATCAGAGTCCTGATGTTTTGACATTATTATCAGGTGCTGATTATTTTTTATGATGTCAAAATCTTCGATGTTATTGGCAAATGCATCGGCAATAATCTGCCAAGTACCTGTTACTTTGGCATAAACAGAGTTAATTTGGCTGTTGACCGCAATTATTGGGATATTACCACTCATCGAGTTAATTGAGTTTGCTGAACTTACTAGTTGCGGTTGTGGAAGTAAAATTGAACTCCAAGAATTTGTGTTATTGGCTTTCTCATACACTATTAGGCTACCACCAGAGGTCAATGTTGCAAGCGTCAAATCGTTATTTCCGTCTTTTAAGAGCGACAAATTTGTGTTTTGGTCTGATTCAACCGCAATAAAATCGATAGTAATAGAAGAACGGTTGAATGTAATAACTGACAGATTATTGTATGAACCATCGTCGATCATGGTGGAAATAATAACATTGTCATGGTAATCTACTACGCATGAAAAAGATGGTGCGTTTATCATTCCTTTTGTAGTGATATTACTTACAGACCATGTGCCATTAACAGTTGCTACATTCAATTCTTTGTCCAAATCATCAATGTATACAATTACCGGGCTGCCAGTATTATTCACCTGGAGTAAAATTGGTGATGAGATACTTACGCCAGTTGCAACAACCTGCTCATTCCAACCTTGATTGGTTCGCTCGTTAACATAAATGGTGTCCAAACTAGGTGAATAATAAGCCAGATATGTCTCGCCTGATAAACCATTTACAGAGGTAACAAATTTTACGTCACTAGACGAGGTCGTAATTTCAGATTGGACTGCAGTGAATCCAGAATAGGTCTTAATTCTCAAATCGTTGAGGTGATACAATACCATGGGAGAGCCTGAAGAGGTCAATTCGAAGTTAGTGGTTAAATGATGCATGGATTGAGATTTAGTGATTTCTCGGCTGGTCCAAAATGTTGATTGAGAGTTTGTTTCAAGCGACAGCATGTTTGTATTGATGCTCATATCTGTTGTATTTTGTAAGTCTAATACGATGCGAGGCTTACCATCAGATGATGAATGTATTTTACCATCCAGTGATTCTCCCCACAGAGATATCTCGGTAATATCAAACAGTTTACGACTATATGATTCAAGTGCTAGTAACAAGTTTTGGTTTTCATTTTCATATTGAGAGTTGAAGATAAATTCAGACAACTCGTCCCCATCTGAATCGCCTGGATTAGAAATTGTATGACCAAAATTGGCAGAGCCTGTGGCAACCACATAACTGGAACCGTCAATGGTCTCAGATGACCCTAGGATTAACTCGACTTTGCCTTGGTTAAATCCATTTTTTCTTGTGATTAGTAAATCATTAAAACCATCTGAATTTGTATCACCGGCACTCGCAACGTTAAGCCCAAGTAAGTCATTTGCGTTGCCTTTCAGCCTAACGTTTGGATCTTCCGCTACACCGGTAGAATTACCGTAGAATACCCAAACATCTCCACTATTGAATGGAGCGGTTGTATTGTAAGGTTCAGAGATAAATAATTCATCAAAGCCGTCATCATTCAAGTCATTGATAATGTTAACTTGGTATCCAAATAGAGTATTTGCTGTGAATGATTGATATTCATAATCCGGATTGAGGTTAAATCCTGTACTAGTTCCGTACCTTACCTCAACTGAGGAAAAGCCTGAACTATCATCCAAAGTTCCTGTATTACCAATAACTAAATCACTCAAACCATCGCCGTTCAGGTCGCCATCTGCTGAAATTGATTGACCGAAATTACTCCCCTGAAGCATTTGATTAGGGCTGTTCATTTTTACCCAGGTTTGACCTACATCATTACCGAAGAATAACTCAACCTTACCTGTATCAGATGATTGTTCATAATCAATTGAACAGATCAATATTTCATCATAACCATCCCCATTCATATCATCAACAGTCTCTAAGCAATGGCCGTATTTGTCACCTGAAACATCTGGAGTTGATATTCCAGCAGCTTGTATAAGTGTTTCACTCAACCCTTGTTGGGAACCGAAAGCAAATTCAACTAAGCCATCATTATTGCTTAAACCTGGTGAGCCAATAGCTATATCATTAATTCCGTCACCATTGTAGTCTCCAATTGAAAGACCCTTCCCCAGCATTTCGTTGTCAGACCCGCCTTCCCAAGTCAAATTAGCAACCGAAGAAACTCCAGTTTGTGAACTGTAATGTACAGAAACTCTACCGTTATTGGTAAACGTTAGGGTTGAAGATTCCGGTTCAGAATAGACTATGTCATCTAATCCATCCAAATTAAAATCTGCCATGAAAATGTCACCTGAGTTAGTACCAGTCAAGTCACTATATAGAGAGAACTTTGGAATTGAACTGATTTGGTTGTCTTGATTAGCAAGTGACCTCTCTATACTCAATATTGTTTGATTTTCCTCTGCTTTAGAAGTAAATAATTGCAGTAGTTCAGAGCCATCTAAAGTCATTCCAACATCAGAATGTAAATTGGCTGAATCCACAATCACTTGGCTACTTTGTATGCCTTCAGAAATAGTTGAAAGTATGGCTTGGTTTGCCTTTGTGTACAGAATATACACTATTCCTGCTGAAGTAATCTCTAATTCAAAATCTTCACCAACAGGCCCTTGTTCTATTAATCCAGTTTCCCAAAATGCACCAGTATAGTTTATTCGATGTAGTTCGCCTTGGTCGTTTCTAAATACTCCCCATTCAAAATAATCAGGAGTTATGGCCAACTCTATATTCGTAACATTCACATCTTCTAATATTGTCCTTGTGTGCCATTCATCGCCATTTGTGTAGAGAGAGGATGCATAAGCAATCTGTCCTGCCTTCAAGTCTGAACCATTGGGATATAGCATGCTTGCTCTTCCATTGTCCTTGACTGCGATTGAACAATCAAAGTCTACTACGCCGTCACTTTGTCCTAGGATTATATCTACTTGGTTAATTTTAGTTTCATCATTAATGTCAGACCAGTAATAGTGAACTGAACCCTGATTATTAATCCAACAAGCATTGACTTCCTGTTGCTTTGACATCGCTATATCTGATGCGACTGCTGTACCCAGGTTGGACTCTTGTAAGATTTCTGTGTGGTATATATCCAGTTCTGAATCATGACGGACTAACCCCTGGGCGATATCATCAAAATCGACATATTTGCCAGACAAGTCAATTCCAAAGTCTAGTTCGAAATCAGATAATGTTTGAGAGTTAAATTCACGGTTTAAATCTGCTAATTCACTAGTACTGTCATCGACATTTTTTTCTAAAATAATAGCAAACACTTGCAAAAATAGCAGTAAAATCATCAATATCGCAGAAAGCGAGTTTTTCGATATTTTACCACTCGCCACAGTACACGGACCTGTTGATGGTTGAAAACCATTGTCTATGAAAACCCATGACCCCCTTCGGGGGTCAACCAAAAAACCGAATCGCATTATTGACAAACCTAGACATCTTCGGGTACATGTGACAAATATTTTGATTATCGGCAATGCCCGTGATGAAAACTTGTCTAAATGGACTCATTTGATTGAAACATCTGACGTCATAATCGCATGTGATGGCGCCATGAGAAACTGCATTGAACAGCACGTAGCAGTCGATTACTTGATTGGTGACATGGATAGCATATCTCAAGAAATCCTCGACCAATCAATTAGTAGCAATGTAGAGGTTATTGAAAACAATAACCAAGAAAATAATGACTTAACAAAGGCAATTCTTTTTGCTCATGAACTTGATGCGGAAACAATCGATATCATTGGTGTTGACGGGGGAGATTCTGACCACCAATTTTGTAACTATATGTCGCTTGTTGAATGCCAAACTAATGCTACAATACATCTTGACGATTGCACTGTTTCTGCAATTACAATACGTAGTTCAAAACATCACTCTGTAGAAATAGGAGCCTCGTTTTCAGTGTTTGCCATAGGAACATGTTTGGGAGTGAATTTAACCGGTGCGAAATGGGAACTAAAAGATTCGAGATTAACCTCAAGTTCAAATGGATTACATAACATTGCGACCAGCGAAAAACTTGCCATAAACTGTGAAAGTGGTAATTTATTGCTGTTTATCAACCGCTAATTCAGGCATATTCTGCCGTATAAATTTAGAATAGTCTGAGATTCCATCCCAGTCTTTTGCTAATTCGTCGACTCTTGCTAATTCAAGTGTCTTTTCCAAACCCCCCCAATCCTCAATTAATCCTAACTTAAATGCAGCCTTAGGGGTATATCCGGGCAAGAAATTCCGCCAAACAAATGGTATTCTTCCAGGAGTGATTTTATTGACAACTTTCACTATCGAGGTGTTGCATGTTGTTAAGAGAGAATGGTACCATTCTGCATTGTCACTTAGTTGATTCATTTTTTGCGCAATAGCCAGTAATAGTTGTCTGTCTTTACCCGGTGGCGTTACTGCTCTAAACAAATAATCTCGGTTACCTCTCGCATTTGTCCTCAATCCAAGAAGATCCCGCTCATAACCTATCAACAAATAAAGTTCATAAGAGCGCCACAAACCCTTCCAAGGATGATAGCGTTCACCTTTCACTCGTCTGGCTTCGAATGATATTGAGATGCATCTTCCATCATTAAATTCAATGCTTAGAAAAGTATGTGCCAAACCATGAATCTTATGGAAATGATCTACAATAAACCAAACATCCTTAATTTCACGTAAATCAAATTTGACATTATCGTCCCAAACCTCATCTCTGTCTCTTGTTGTTCGCCAAGTGAAATCTCTAATTTTAGTGAATGTTATGTAGTCTCCGTCGATAATTGCCTGAGACTGAAATTCACAGTCAGTATTCCAATCAGAATCAGTACTAGGGATTCTGGGCCTTATTCTAGTGAACCAAACATAGTACAATCTTATTCCAATAACTATGAGTATAATGGCAAATAATGAACCAACCAATTTTAGAACGGTCAGTTTACCAATATCCAGGAGTTTCACCACCTAACCCAGATTCGTAATTCATTGTCCCACCAATCATGATTGCCATCTGGATGCTGCCGCCATAGAATCCCTTCATCATCTGTTGTAGTAGGTAAACCCTCAGGGTCTGGACTACCATCTGCTAATATCATCGGACTCGGACCTAAATCACGCATCGTCAATTCATCAGTGTCATCTTTGATTCTAACTAGAATTAGATATGATAAAACTACAACAACTAGACCGAGTACTCCAATGGAGATCCATCCAACTGATTCAGTTTCGGTATCTTCACCATACGACCTTGATGGCGCGACTGCCTTCTGTTCATCAGTCAAATCAACTCCGGGTAGTCTAACTAAGTTTATTCCCTCAATAGCACTAATCAATTCGTTATTGATTACTTCTAAAGAGATAAGGTGTACACCTGCGGGTAATGATGAACAATCAAATTCGTTTCCAATTTTGCCTTCTAATTGAGACCCTTGGATGCGCCAAATCATCTGGAATGCGCTGAAATCAATATCATCATCTGCTTGTTTAAGCATCACTTTACACTCAGTATCAGTAGCATTTCCATTACCATTAACCACTAATGAAAAGTCTGGCGCAGGGCGGTTGTGAATAGTAAGATTCAACCAATCTTCAGTAGCCTGGCCTAAGTCATTTCGATAGGCTTCCTTAAGCAGGTAATCGCCAGCAGGCCAATGCGAACAATCCAAAGAATTCTGTGAATCAAGTACAGTAAACGGTGCGCCGGAGAATGTTCTTACACCTGTTGCACCATACCTTGGTCCTGTTTCATCTGAAAAAATTCTTGAAATGGTGCATTCATCTCCTGTCTCGATATGTTGTGGGGCGTTTAAAGCAAGAATAAGTGATGGAGTTTGTAATGCTGGCCTCAACACATAAGTTGGTAGAGGAATGCTGGAAATTATGTTACCATCTTGATCAACTATCTGTAATCTTAACTCATGCTCACCCGAAGCCCAAGCGTCATAAGTTAGGCTAGCGTTAGACTGGCCAGAGAAAGTAAACTGCAAGATTTCGGTAACTTCTCGGTCTTTGTATTCCCCTATCAGCCTTAATTCTAAGTTGGTACTTTCTTGATCAGAATTTAGTACTACGACCACTCTAATCGCATCCGTTTCTCCATCCTGGTTTGTATCGAGAGTATCGTTTCTTAGGGCTATAAGAGTTAAACCTGCTTCAGCGAGTGGGCCTTCTTCATCCCCATCTGCCACGACATTAATCGATAGTGCGGATAAGGCAATTATCGAACCCATGATTAGACAGATTGTGAAATATGATACTAATCTATTGCTGCTCAATTGACTCACCTCCATAATCATCAGTAGCTTGATTCGATTCATTCCCTGGTATCGGTGGAAGCTCATCTAAAGGAATCATAGAGCTCGGTTCCTGCTGTTCTACATTAGCATCGAAATCTACGTGCTCCTTATCGTCAAATAACTTTTCTTGGGTAGACAAATCATCTTCCTCGCGACTCATCTTAACTACCAGTGCGATCGATGCTCCTAAAATGAACCCTAAGCCGATTATGAGGTATGTTAGCCAAGAGCCTGCGGGGTCTTCTCCCATTATCGCAATAGCAGATTTTAACGTACCATATTCGTTTGACCAACCATCACCATTGTTGTCGGGGCATCCCTGTAAATCTCTTGTTGAATCGCCTGCTTCATCAGGACAGTCATCTCTCAAGGCACCGAGGCTTACATCACCATATCCGTCTCCATCGGAGTCACGCCATTGTAGTGCCTCATTCGGGAAGGAATCTGCTAAGCCAAATGGATGGGCTTTCCAGGTTTCTGTTGGGTCAGACCAGCCATCACCATCGGTATCTCGACAACCTAATCTATCCATTATCGAAGTTCCCCTATCCTCCGGACAAGCATCGCCTTGATTGCCATCTGCAGCATCACCAAATCCATCACCATCGGTGTCTCGCCATTGAGTTGGTTCATGAATAAATGAGTCGCCTAAATCTGACCAGCCATCACCATCTGTATCAATGCAGCCCCATCTGTCACCACCTTCAGCTGGGCCAACCGATGTACCTGCACTGTCTGGGCAAACATCTGCGGTAGTACCAAGCGGATTATCCCCTCGACCATCACCGTCACGGTCATGCCACTGAGTAGGGTCTTGTGGCCATGCATCACCATTACCACCAGGACTAGCTAGCCAATTTGCAGTTGAATCGGACCAGCCATCGCCATCAGCGTCTGGGCAGCCCCATCTATCAAATGTTGAATATCCAACAGTTGTTTTACAACTATCGCCACGATATGAGGGACGCCATGTTTGACCATCGAAATATTCTATGTTATCACCGAAACCATCAGAATCTGTATCATACCACTGGCTTGCTTCATCCGGGAATGCATCAGCAAATCCATCGGGGTGGGCAATCCATCCATCTGTTGGATTGGAGTAACCATCTTTGTCAGTATCTCGGCAACCTAGTCTATCAAATCTAGAAATCCATCCAGACTCAACTTCTTCTGGAGTAGAATAAACACAAACATCTCCTTCGAAGCCGGTTTGATTATCACCATATCCATCGCTATCAGTGTCCCTGTATTGCGAAGGAACTAATGGGAAATCATCTACTTGAGATGCTCCATAAGTTTGGTTGTCACCCCAGCCATCGTCATCAGTATCCCGCCACTGAGTAGGGTTCTCCGGAAAATCATCGATTCTTGCTGCTCCGATTGTTTGGTTGTCACCCCAACCGTCTCTATCGGTGTCAAGCCATTGGCTTGGCTCTAACGGGAATGCGTCTGAACCATTGTCAATAGTCCAATTTTCGTCTCCATCAGAATAACTGTCACTGTCTGTGTCAGGACAACCGTAGCGGTCAGAGAGTGATGTGCCAGTGATAAATGGACAAGCATCAGGTGTGCTTGCATATTCTAACCACTGACCAATACCCCATGCTATGTGTGTTGCATTCCA
>VMHT01136770.1_pt1 | contig 27125 bp, 29 predicted proteins | sample 4693611 | NCBI WGS metagenome assembly VMHT01 (sample SAMN12280063, study PRJNA550983) | marine metagenome | isolation source: seawater sampled from same location over 5 years 0.02-0.2 micron viral filtrate | place: USA: collected off the coast of southern California halfway between the port... ...
ATGAAGATTAAAGAATTTGCACAAGTACTAAGAGGTAAATCTAAGTGGATTAAACATTAAAATATGCCAGAAATTAAAAGGCTATTCAATGCAAGCCGAATGAATCGAGACAAAGACGATAGACTCGTTCAACCTGGTGAATACCGTGAGGCTTTAAATATCAACGTAAGTAAATCAGAAGGTTCTGATATGGGTGCAGTTGAAAATATTTTAGGTAATAAAGAAGTAGTAACTACCGGTATAAGTAATGCTAAAACAATTGGAAGTTTGCGTGATAATGGTAATGAAAAAATATATTACTTTATTACTAATAACAATAGTTATGATCATTCAAATAGTAGTTCAAAACAACATCAAATAATTGAATACGATCAAAAAGCTAATAAATCTATTGTTTTAGTTAATGCTAATTCTTTAAATTTTCATACTGAATTTCCAATTACAGGTGTTAATCTTGTAGATACATTATTATTTTTTACAGACGATAGAAATCCTCCTAGAAAAATAAATGTAGATACAGCAAGAAACGAACCGGGACATTATAATTTAGCTTCAAATATAGATAATATTATATCTGTTGCTAAATTTGCACCTTATGAAGCTGCTAATATATTAGCACTTTCTAATACAGATGAAACTGGTACAGTAATTACATCTAATTTTTTAGAAAACAAACTTGTAAGATTTTCATATCGTTATCAATTTGATGATGGAGAATATAGTGTATTAGCTCCTTTTACACCTATATGTTTTTCAAGATTAGGTAATACAGATACTATTAATACTAGTAATATATCTGATTTTGGAGAAATTGAAACATTTGTAAATGCTGTAAAATCTGTGCAATTAGCAGTATCAGTACCAACAGGTTACGATATAACGGGTGTAGAATTAATATATAAAGAAACAGGATCATCAACTTTATACGTTGTTGAAGAAAAAACAGTTACTACAGAATCTTCAGTAAATTTTTTCTATAAGTCACAAGATCCTTTTAAAACATTACCAGGAGATCAATTAACAAGAGTATCAGATGCAGTGCCTAAAAAAGCTAAATCCCAAGAACTAGGTGGAGGTAGGCTCATATATGGTAATTTTTTACAAAATTTTGATATACCAGATATTTCATTTAGTGTTTCAAGAACAGGAGAAACTTCTGCTAGGTATGCTACATTAGATACAGCTATGTCTGTAAAATCTAGACGTACTTATCAAGTTGGCATTGTATTAGCAGATAAATTTGGTAGACAATCTCCTGTAATATTATCTTCTACAGGAAATGATACAGTGTTTATAGATGCAGCTTCTGGAGCTGTAAATAGTACTAGTGTTTTTAATGCATTAAGAGTTTCTTTTTCATCAGCTGCTATAGCAACATTAAAAGCTCTTGATTGGGCTTATTCATATAAAATAGTTGTAAAACAAAGAGAACAAGAATATTATAATTGGATTTCTGTTCTTACGGGTGCAAATGTTATTGCAAGATTAGGAGATAGTATAAATAAAATACCTAGAGATCAAACCGCTGTAATACCACCAAGTACGAGTAATACAATATCTCCTTGTGATGTTTCTGTATATCCTAAAATTTTAAATGGTGCTAATCAAACTACTTCTAGTTTAACAAAAGTACAATCAATTAATAATCCAGCAGGCACTGCTAATGTTCCAACTGTAACTGACGGTGGCACCTCTATATCTTCAGGTGTTTCAGTTTATGAAACAGAACCAGTAGAATCTGATTTAGATATTTTCTTTGAAACTTCTACGGGTGGTTTAATATCTGTTTTATCTGATGCAGGTGCTACTATTGATGTAAGATTTTTTAACTGCTATTTATTAAATTTTACGTCCGGCACACATATAGAAGTCAATAGATTAAGAGCCGGGTTTAATGAAAAAGCTTTTGATGTAGGTGTTAGAGCTTATGTTGTGAAAGAAAATTTTGCTGAAGAAAGAAGATTTAATACTCTTATACATTCTAGTGGTTTATTTAATTCAAGAACAAATATTAATTATATAAATCAATTTAATGAAGCTGAAGGTGGATTGACTGTATCATTAGATCCACAAGACGGATCTATACAAAAGCTTTATGCAGATGATACTCAAATAGTTATTTTCCAAGAAGATAAATTATCTAGATCACCTATAAATAAAGATTTTATATATTCTGCTGAAGGTGGCGCATTACCTGTAACTAGTAATACACAGTTTTTAGGAACTATAGCCCCATATGCTGGTGATTTTGGTATATCTAAAAATCCTCAATCTTTTGCATCTTATGGTTATGCAAAATATTTTACAGATAAAAATAGAGGAGCTGTATTAAGATTATCACAAAATGGTATTGTTGAAATATCTAGTTCAGGAATGGGTGATTTTTTTAGAGATGCATTAAGTACATCTAAAGAAATTATAGGGTCATATGATGAATATCATGGATTATATAATTTAACAATTATAGGTGAATGTTATGATAGCAAAACTGATACAAATTTAGCTACCGCAAGTGATGGTTATTTAACAGTATCATTTGATGAAAATGCTAAAGGTTGGCCTAGTTTTAAATCTTTTAAACAAGAAAACGGTTTAACTTTAAATAATAAATATTATACATTTAATTCTGGTAAACTATATGAACACAATGCTGAAAACGTAAATAGAAATAGTTTTTATGGTGCTGCTTCTGCTGATTCTTATATAGAGCCTATATTAAATGATAGTCCTTCTTCCATAAAAACATTTAATAATATAAGCTATGAAGGAACATCTGGTTGGGAATTAGATTTTTTAAGAACTGATTTAACAGATATTGGAATAGTTCCTACTAATACAAATTGTTTTGATATTTCATTACAAATTACAAGAGCTAATACAAATGTAGGAGCTAATACTTTAATAACAGGAGAAAGAGTAGCAAGAGCTAAACAAGGAGAAACAGTTACATGGGCTGTATTTGTAGATGCTAAAAATGCTGATTTTAAATTTAATTCAGTATCTGATGTTACTTTAACTTATTCTGGTTCCGAAACTGTTAATATAACAAATCCAACTAATATTGTTGATGGTAAGTTAGTATTTAATATAAGTTATACTGTTGGTGTATCAAATCAAACTATTGAATTAGCTGTTGGTGGTACAGGAGCTTCTCTTGCATTTACTGCGGCACTTCTTAGTATAAGTGTAGGTGATTCTGTTTCAGATGCATCGGTTAGTCCAACTCTTGTAGAATTGGCATCAGGTGCTACATCACAAAATATAATAGTTTCCCCTACAAATACACATTTTATAAATCCTTATAATATTACAGTAGGTACGGGTTCATTAACTTCCTTAAATACAGGGGCTATAAGTGGTACAGAAACAATACCTGTTAAAGTTGTAGCTTATAGTGCAGGTAATAAATATACACTAGATGGAATAAGACAGGACAGTATTGCACTTACTATAGGCAAAACTTATATATTTGATCAAAGTGATAGCTCTAACAGTGGCCATCCATTAAAATTTAGTACTACATCAAATGGTACACATGCAAGTGGCTCTGAATATACAACTGGTGTTACAACAACAGGTACACCAGGTAGCTCTGGAGCACAAACTCAAATTGTTGTAACAGCATCAACAACTAGCCCTCTATATTATTATTGTAGTAATCATAGTGGTATGGGCGGAAATATTATTACAACATCATTACCCTATACGAGACAAACAAACCAAGTAACTTATAATGTGCCAATTACAATGCCTTCTAGTATTACAAATGAAAATATGACTTTTTCAGGAAGTGCTACTACATTGTACACTTTAAATTGGGCTACACCTTCAACAGGTGTACTAACTACACCTTCGGGAACATCCGTTGGTAATGCTTATACAATAAGTCCATATGTTGCTGACAGTCAGCGTACTGCTACTATTAAAATGAATGTTACAGGCACAACAAAAGTTATGTTACCAAGTTCTTTTGCTGTTTCTTATAATGTAGAAAATACAGCTGTAACTGAAATAACAAGTTTTACAACTGCATATACTCAAGATTATTATCAAGCTCAAATTATATTGCCTAAAATATATGAAAACACAACAGCTACTGCTACTATAACGGGTTCAGGTGAGGTAACAGCAGTTATGGGCACTATTGCAGGAAGTCATACATTTAATAACACAGCAACAAATGCTAATTTAGTTATAGGTGATGTAGCTGGTGAAAAAGCTAATATAGCTATAAAAGCAACACCTAATCAAAATTGGATATATTTAGCAGCGGCTACAACACAAGGTACTGCTATAACACCTACAACTTCAGGTGTTGTTATAATTGATCCTGATGACGTTAATATATATGGTGGTAATTATCCTTTTACAATTAATGTTGCTGCAAATACAACAGGAAGTTCAAGAACTGGTACTGTTGTAATTGAAAAGTATAATACAAGAGTTACAGGTGTAAGTTCACACACAATAAACATAACACAAAGCGCATAATGAGTACAATAATAACGTTTCCGTTTCAAGAAAAAGAAGGTAAATATTTCGCACCAATAGTATCACAACAAACAACATATAAAGTAGATAATGGTGCTGTAGTTGCTGATGCTACAAAATTAGTGTCTGGTGTTAAAGGTGTATTTATGAAAGTCAGAATAAAATTATCGTCAACAAATGCTTCAACTAAAGCAGAATTATTTGCTATAAATTCTGAAGCTGTAAATTCAAGTAATTAATATGGAAATATTAGATTTATTATTTAATGGCCCTGAGGGTTTAACGTATGGTATAGCGCCTTTAGTTCTTGCAGGGGTTGCGGGTGCTGCTGGCGGTATTATAAAAGGTATTGGTTCTTTATTTGGTAGACGTAAAAAAAGAAGGGCTATGAGAAGAGCCATGCAGGCTCAAAAAGAAGCTGAAGCTAAGGTTATGAACTTTAAGTTTAAAAACGCATATGAAGGTATGGAAGGTACTACGTATACGCCTACTAAAGCTGAAGCTCAAAATTTAGCTGCTGCAGCACAAGCAGGCATGCCTACAATAAATCCAGTTAAAGATGCAGCATTACCATCACTGAGAGACCCAGCCACTATGACTGCTTCAACATATTCTGCAGTAGGATATGATGCATCTCAAACAAATGCAGATCAATTATTAAGAGGTGCGGACACAGGTTTAACAAATGAAATGCAAAATTTACAAGTTTCTACAGCAGCTGCTGAAATGGCAGCACAAGAAGCAGATCAATCTTTAGCAGCATCACAAGATCTTGCTGCACAGGCAGGTACAGGTGCTGGTGGCGCTACTGCATTAGCTGCTGCCGCTGCTAAATCTAAAGCTGGTATTGCAGCAGATATAGACAGACAAACTAAAGAAAATGAAGTTAGAAGGGCACAAGGTGAAATGCAATTACAGAGAGAGCAGCTTGGCCAAGAAAATTTAGCATCACAATTTGATTTAGGACAACAACAATTTAATGTTCAAGCAAAAAATGTAGCTTCACAATTTAAAGCAAATGCTGATAACCAAGCTATGCGATTTAATGCGCAAGCAGCTAATGATGCAGAAAGATTTAATGCCGCGGCTTCTAACCAGTTTGCTTTAACACAATTTGGAACAGATGCTGCAAGAGAAAAATTCAATGCTGGCCAAGCAAATCAATTTTCAAGAGATGAGTTTGCTACTGAGGCTAGAATGGAACAATTTAATAAAGGAGCATTAAATCAGTTTGCAAGAGATCAATTTGCTGGTAATCAAAGAATAGAATTAGCAAATATGGGTGCTGCTAATCAAGCGGCTGCTTTTGGTGCAGAAACAGAATTTAAAGCTAATCAATTAGAAGCTGCAGGAGCGATGGGAGTACAAGATAGACAGTTTAATAGATTAGCCGCTATGATGGGGCAAAGACAAGCAGAGGCTGGGCAGGCTAAAAGGGCTGATGCGGCACAACGAAGTATGCTTTTAGGCGGCTTATCACAAGCTGCATCTGGAGCGGCAAGTGCTATGAGTGGACTAGGATTTAAATAAATAAAATAATATGGCAACAAGTACGCGTGTAGGATATTTTGATCCAACAATAACAACAAAATTTGGGCCAAGTGGCACCGAAGATATTGATGCTCTTGAAAAGGGTATACAGTTAGGTATGCAACAGGGCCAACAAATAGGCCGAAATTTACAAATGGCTCGAAGAGCTGAAATTGATGAAAAAAATGCTAAACAAATTGAAGAGTACCGTCAAGTTCAGCGTTATAAACTTCACGATAGTCAAACTGAAAAGTTTAATTTTGAAGATACACCCACTACATTAGATAGTATATCAAATGCTAGAGCTGAAGTATCAACAGAACTTGTAAAAAAAGCTAATGAACTTTTTCAAGCAAGAGAAAATGGTGATATTAGGCCTATTGATTATATTAAAGCAATGTCAGTTTTAGAAGGACAAATTCCTTTGTATAAAACTGCTGAAGAAACTATAAGAGGAGTTGGTGAAAAATTTTTAGTAGGTGTTGATGAAAATAATTTTTCTAATACTAATGATCCAAAGTTAATAGCTTTTGGTGCTGCGCTAGCAGATGGCTCCGCTAAAATTAAATACAACATGGATAACAATGGCATTATATCAATTGATGGTAGTTTCCAATATGATGATGATGGTACTTCTAAAACAGAAAAAATACATGTGCCTTTAACAGAAATACAAAGATTAGCTAATATAAAATACAAGCCAAAAGAATCTGTTTCTGATTATATAGAAGCTGATATTGTGGCATTGAAAACAGCAAATGAGCAATCTAGTATAGGTAAAGGTGATACTGAAGGTTTGTGGAAACAAAACAAAGCTTTAAAAATGGTAAACGGTAAGCCTACTGTTGATAAAAAATTTAAAGAACATTTTTCTAATGGATTTGAAAAGTATTTAGAACAATTAGGAGAAGGTGATGACGTATACCAATTAGGACAATATATATTAGATGGTGGCTTAAGTAATAAAAATGATTCTGAAAAAATATTAGATATTTATAGTCAAAAAGTTCCTGGTCAAGGTGGCGAAGAAGATAAAAAGTTTCAAGGTAAAAGCACTATGGAAACCTTAACCATTATGTTTAATGAACATAATGAAAAAGATATTACATTAAAAGATGACGAAGGCAATCCTATTAGTAGATTTGATGCTTTAAGAAATGCTTTAAAAGAAGACTATATGTTGAAATCAGCATATAACTATAATAAATCTTTAACAGATCAAATAGAGTCTGATGAAATAACTGATTTAAAAGATGAAAAAACTAAATTAACTTTAAATAAGCAGGTTCAAGAACTTAGAAAAAGTTTAGATGTTGGTGATTCTAAATTATTAGTTGAAAAAGATTTAGAAGGTGTTATTGATAATTTAGCAAATTTAAGAGATCAAAATATTGAATCTAATAAATTACCTGGTAATATTCAAGGGCCAATTGATGAGGATACCTTTAAAAAAGGATTTAATAAAAATGATGTTAAGGACGTTTTATCAAATATTGGTTTTAATATAACTAATGCAACAGATAAAAAAGGAAAGATAATTGAAGGACAATTTAATGTTTCAGCACCTGGGTTAGATTTAAAAGATGTAAGTGGTCTTCAAAATAAAGATCTTACAAATATAAGTCAGTTCTTTAAAAGATTGGTATATAGCCAAGTAGGAATAAATAGAGAAAAGCAAGACGAAATATTTACAAGACTTAATAAATTAATTGAATTAAAGAAATTATAATTTATGCCAAGATTCAAACTAATTGATGGATCGATAGTTACAATATCAGATAGTGAAGTTGATGAATTTTTAACCAGAGAGCCTGGGGCACAAAGAATTGATGGTAGGAAAAGTGTTCGAAGTCAGGTAAGACAAAATGAATTAGCACAACAAAATTTAAAAGAACAGGAGCTTGAAAGAACGGCTGTTGAAGACCTAAATAAAGCTAGGAATAAAGAGAGTTTTGATGACTTTTTAGAAAAAAGGAAATCAGCAAAAAAAGCAAGATTTGATCGAGCGTATTTTACTGCTGAAGAAAAAGAAGAGTATCAAGCTTACAGAAAAACAGGTAAAGTTAGTAATTTTGGTAAATTTACTAGTCCTGAAGATGTATTTTTAAGTGAAGACAAACAAACTTTACAACAATTATATCAAGCAGAGCAAGATGTTAGAGAAAGAGAGTTCATGGATGACTTGCCAGATGATATAAGAAGGAAAGTTCTTGCTAGATTACAAAAAGAAGATCCTAAAAATGCATCTATAAATGCTTTTCAAAGATCTTATAACTCAATAGATCAAATAAACAATACTTTAGCTAATGCCGCTGTTGATATAGGCTTAGGTACAATGTATCTTCTTGATATGGCAAAACCTGATAAGGGAGGATTTGAAGAAAAAAGATTAAATAAAAAATTAAAAGAAGCTGAAGCTGGACTTCCAGTAAATGATCTCAGAGGATTTAAATTTAAAAACAAAGAAGAAGCTGTTTCATATTATAAAGATAAACTTGATGGTTTAGGAAAAACATCCGAAATAGTAAAAAATTTAATATCTAAAAAAGAAAAATTAGAAAAAGAAAGAGCTGAAAAATTACCTAAACCTATAGCCTTAGAAAATATAAACAGCTTAGCTGCTTTAGGGGATTATACAGGTGATGCTTTGGTAAATTTTTTACCGTCTGGACTTGCTTTAACACTGGGCCCAGCTGCATTGCCTGCTTTTGGTGTTATGGGTGCTTCTGGTAAATTATCTCAGTTTGCTATGGAAGAAAACGAAGCAAAAGAGTATTTGCCAGAATTAGAAAAAGCATTAAAAGATCCTGCTTATGCTGGCAATAAAAAAGAAATTGAAGCAGAAATAGAAAGATATAATAAAATATTAAGTACAAATAACTTAACAAAACTAGGTACTTCGGCTATATATGCGGGGAGCGAAATGTTATTTGAAAGATTTGGTACGCTTAAATTATTAGGTGATTTAAAACAAGCCGCTAAATTAAAACCTCCTTATAAAGAGGGTATAGGTAAGGCTATTTTAAAAACGCCGCAATCATCTGTTAGAGAAGGAGTTACAGAAGGTTTAACACAAATAACACAAAATGCATCGGATATATTAATTGAAGATAAAAATATAAGCTTATTAGATAATGTTGATGAAGCAGCAGTTCAAGGAGGTTTAATAGGTACTGGATTTGGTGTAGCTACAACTAGCATGATGGCTAGAGCTCATATATTAGATGTTATTGCCAGTAAAGAAGATAAACAAAATATTGCAAATGGATTAGAACAAATACAAGTTCTTAATACTGAATTACAAAATCCTGAAACTTCAAAAGAAAGAAAAGTTCAAATTAAAAATTTAATAAATAATAAAACAAAAGAGCTTAGTCTAAATGAAGATATTATTTCAGACAGATTTTTAAAATTATCTGGAGAACAACAAAAAGAAGTATTTGAATTAGACAGAAAATCAAGAGAAATAAATAAACAATGGATTAGTATTGCTTCAGATCCTACTATGTCTGAATCTGCTAAAGATATAATGGAGCAAGACTATAGAACTGAATTTGATAATTTACAGCAAACCAAAAGAGATATTATACAAAGTGCTGATAATAGATACAATGAAATTGCAAAAATTGAAGGGCTCGAAGACGGTGCTATAATAAGAGGAGCACAAGTTGCAAATGCTAATTTAAGAAATGTAAAGCAATATAATAAAGGCCCGGGTTGGGCTAAAAAAGTTATGGGAGTTACAGGAAAAGATTTAGAAAATATAAATAATTTTTTAGAGTCAAAAGAAACTTCATTAACATTAGAAGATAAATCTGTTATAACTAAAAAAGAAGCTAACGAAATTATTAATAATAAATATACTATTAATGAAAACGGACAATTAACTGGTAAAGATGGATTTTTTAGTAGAGAAACAAGAAATGTAGTAGTATTTACAGATATTGCAGGTATTACTAATCCAGCGGCTGCAATACACGAATATATGCACGCTGCTTTTTTTGCTAATGGTATTACTAAAGAGCAATTTGATAACGTAAAAGAAGATTTAACTGAACTTATAAAAAACAAAGCTGACGGCCAAATTACTCAAAAACAAGCTGATAATATACTTGCTAAAGTTGCATCTTATACACAAAATCAAAGTGAAGAATTATTTACAGCAATTAGTGATTTCACTAATGCTGATGTAATCAGAGAAAGTGATGTTGATTTTTTAAGTAAATTAAGAAATACATTAAAAGGGGCTATATCTAATTTAACTGGCGTTTCTGAAGCTAATGAATTTAAAATAGATACAGCTGAAGATGCTTTTAATTTTATAAAAGGATTTAACAGAAAAGTTGTAAAAGGTACGGCTATAGAAGGCAGAATATCAACAGAGCCGACTAAAGAAGAAGGTATTGCAGCTTCCAATATTACAAATCTATATAATAAATATGGTGAAAACAAACGCACCATGGTTGAGCAAAGCTTTACAAAAACACCATCTGGTCAAGAAACTTTTGTACCATCTGAATCTGAATTTGGACAATCTATAGGTGGGTTACTTGAAACTATAACTAAAAGAATATATGACCCTATACCTGAAGATTTAAAAAAGGGACAAAGTAGAACAGAATTTAAAAACGATTTAGTTTCTGAAGCAGCTACTATTATTGATAGAGAATACGATGCTGAAAAACAAGACATTGGTAAATTTATTACTAATAGATTAAATTTAAGAGCTAATAGACTTGAAAAAGATTTAGGTGTTAAACAAAAAATTGAAGCAGACGTTAGCGAAGCAAAAGGAGTTGCTACAGAAGAAGTTACTCCTGAAATACAGCAAACTAAAAAAATTGCTGAAAGATTAGGTATATCTAATAATATAATAGACAAAGCAAAAGATGCTTTAGAAGTTGGTATTTTAAATGCTGAAAATAAGTTAGAAGGCACTGAAAAGCTTTCTGGTAAAAAAAGAATAGCTATAAGAGATAAAGCCGTTAATGACATTATTGATGGAAAACTATATAGAGATATACAGGATGAGTTTGGACGCAATACAGATACCTCTAAATCGTTTACAGACTATCTTAGCAATAACTTTTCAGCTCTTAGAGATGCAGCGTTAAAACATATTAATTTTCAAAAAGGTACAGGAGCTGCGGTAAATTGGAATACTACACCTCCTACTGAAAAAGAATTTATAGATTATTATCTTGCTGCCGATCAAAAAAAATCTACTCGTTCTGATAGAAAAAGAAAACTAGCAAAAGCTGTTGGTCTTGAAATATCTGAACAAGTAAGAAAAGAATATGTAAAAACAAAACCAGAAGAAGCTAAGAAGTTTCAAAAAAAGACAGGTTTAGTATTAGGTTCTAATATAATGAACTGGGGTAAAAGTCAAAATATTAAAAAACCTAGAATACCTTTAGACTTTACTAAAAAAATAATGCCTGTTCTTGATGCAATATCTAAAGCTAATATTAATCCTAAAAAAGATGGAGATCAGCCTGCTATAGATATAATTAATAAAAAAACTGAAAATAAAAATCTTAGAGAGTTTGCTCTTCAGCAATACAAAGATAATTTTATAAAAGGTCAAAGATATGGTGGAATTATTGTAGAAAATGTTTGGATTAATTTTTTAAAATCACAAAAAGTTAATGTTATTGACGAGGGTGCTGGATATAATAATAACATGCCTGATATACAAATTAATTTATCTAATGGAAAAATATTAGTAGAGGTAAAACAAGATTCAAAAGCGATTATGGGGCAACAAACCGTAAAAATAAAAGACGGTAAAGTAGTTGCTAAAGCCGGCCCTACTCAAAAAACAATTGTATCATATTTTCAAGGCTTGGTTGATGATGGAACAATTCTAAGTTTTTTAGATGAAGTAAACAAATTAGAAGGATTAAAAGAAAATGATGAAAAATATATTAAAACATTTCCTTTTAAAACATTTATAAAAGAATCAACTAGAGAAAAAATTGGAGAGCTTTTAAAAACAGATAAGTTTAAAGCAATTGCAGCTCCTTTTAAATTTGATCCTACTATAACAAAACAGCACTATTTAAGTAAATTACCAAAGGACGAAAACGATATACCTTATTACATTCAAATTAATGATATTGGTATGCTTAGTCTTAACGGAGATTTATTAAATCTTAATGTTCCAGAATTTGATATTAATATTATAACTAATTTTAGATTTAAAGCGTCTGATAGTAAAATAGACGAAAAAACTGGTGAAAAAATAAGAAGTTATTCTTTTAGTGCAGAATATAAACTAGACCCAAAAAGCGTTAAAGATTTTATTAAAAACAATAAAAACATTAAACCTTTAAGTGATGAATCTATTGTTAATAAAATTAAAGCAAGTAAAATTGTTGGATTAAATACACAGTTTAATAGAATATTAGAAAAAGTAAAAGGTGTACCAACAAGAGAAAAATTTTCTGAAGCAAGAGCAGCTAAATTAGGTAAAAAGAATAATCCTTATAAATTCTTTATACCTTACTCTGCAGAAGACTATATGGGCCTTATATATCCTACATTGGGTAAAGGTAAAATAGGTGATGAAAATTTACAATGGTATAAAAAAAATATTTTAGATCCTTATGCTAAAGGTATTAGAGATTTTGAAACAGCTAAAGAAGGTGCATTAAATAACTGGGAAGTACTTAAAAAACAAATAAAAAATGTTCCTGAAAAATTAGAAAAAGAAGCTGTTGATGGTTTTTCTAATGAAGATGCTGTTAGAATATATTTATGGAATAAACAAGGTACTATCCCATCGACTGATGGTAAACCTGATATAAATAAAAAAGAAATTGCAGCTATAAATAGATATGTAAAGTCTAAACCTAATTTAGTACAATTTGCAAATCAAATAAAAATGTTAACACCAGAAGGTTATCCTGAAGCATCAGGTACTGATTGGCTTGCTGGTACAATAACAACAGATTTAATAAATTACACTAATACTGTTAGTAGAGCACAATACTTACAGCAATGGCAAGATAGGGTGGACGTCGTGTATAGCAAAGATAACATGAATAAATTAAAAGCTATTTACGGGGAGGATTATACTATAGCACTTGCTGACATGCTACACAGGATGAAAACCGGTAGAAATAGACCGTCCGGTGCAAATAAATTAACTAATCAATATTTAAACTGGGTTAATAATTCTGTAGGAACTATTATGTTCTTTAACACTAGATCAGCATTACTACAAACAATTTCATCTGTAAACTATTTAAATTGGTCAGATAATAATGCTTTAAGGGTTGCTAAAACTTTTGCTAATCAACCACAATTTTGGAAAGACTTTAGTGAAATATTTAATTCTGATTTTTTAAAGTCAAGAAGAGGCGGATTAAAAACAGATGTTAATGCTGATGAAATTGCAAGAACTGCACAAACTTCTAAAAATAAATTTAAAGCAGGACTATCTTATTTACTTAAAAAAGGTTTTATACCTACACAATATGCTGATAGTTTTGCAATATCTTTTGGGGGTGCTACATTTTATAGGAATAGAACAGAATCTTTAATGAAAGAAGGGCTTAGTGAAAAAGCAGCTAAAGAACAAGCATTTCTTGATTTTAAAGAAATAACAGAAGAGTCTCAGCAGTCTTCAAGACCTGATAGAGTTTCTATGCAACAAGCAAGTCCTTTAGGGCGTCTTATATTATCTTTTGCTAATACACCTATGCAATATACTAGACTAACTAAAAAAGCTGCTTTAGATTTAATTAATGGCCGTGGAGATTGGAAAACTAATGTATCTAAACTTGCTTATTATGGAGCTGTTCAAAATATAATATTTACCGCGCTGCAAAGTGCTTTATTTGCATTGGCTTTTTCTGATGAAGAAGATGAGAAAGAAAAAGCAAGATATGTTAGAATAGCAAACGGTACTTTTGATACTTTATTAAGAGGATCTGGTGTTCATGGTGCTGCTGTAGCGGCAGCTAAAAATATTGTATTAGAAACTATAAAACAAGCGGAAGGTAGAAAAGAATTTGATAAAGCTGCTTTAGAAATAACATCTTTATCTCCTCCTATTGATTCTAAAATAAGTAAATTAATGTCTGCGGGTAGATCATTTAAATTTAAACAAGAAAGAGAAAAAATGATAAATATGCCTATATATGATATTAATAATCCTGCATTAATGTCAGGAGCACAAGTATTATCTGTAGGTATAAATTTACCGCTTGATAGAGCACTTAGAAAAGCTCAAAATTTAAAACTGTCTGTAGATAAAGATACGGAACTGTGGCAATCAATTGCACTTGCTTTAGGTTATAGTAAGTGGGATTTAAATATGAAAGACAGTTATAAAAAAAGTAAAACTAAAACAAAAAAACCTTCACGTGTTGATCTAGTAAATGCACCGTTAAAGAAAATAGAAAATTTACCAAATGGAGTATTAGGTAAAGCACATAAAAACGGTACAATACAAATCAAAAAAGGATTATCTGCAAAAAAAAGAGCAGAAGTAGTTAAGCATGAAAAACAACATGTTAAAGACATGAATTCTGGGCGTTTAAATTATGACCAATCTTATGTATATTGGGAAGGTAAAAAATATCCTAGAACTAACGGTAAAAAAATAATTTATAACGGTAAGGCCTTGCCTGAAGGCCATAGATCTTTTCCTTGGGAAAAATCTGCTAATAATGTAAAAGTATAACTATGAGAAATAACCCATTACCATTTTTAAGTTCTTTCAATAGATTTAAAGATGAATCTGATGAATCTAAGGTTTTAAAAGAAAAAAGAACAGCTGATGTCATTAAAGAAGAAGGATTTAAATCTGCTAAAACTAAAAAGCAAGAAAGAAAAAAAGAGTATCAAGAAAAACTTGATGCAGCTAAAAAAAAATCTAGAGGCTTTAATGAAGGAGTTTTAGACGAGCAATCTGATGAAAAAAAGCAGGCTCGTTATGAAAGACAAGCAGTAAGGAAAGAAGAAAAAGAAAAAAGAAAATCCGACAGAAGAGATTCATGGGCGGATAAACAGGTTTTAAAAGGTAAATATGCAAGTGCTGAAGAAGCTAAAAAAAGATTTGATACTTTACAAGATATAACTGTTAAAAGTGAAAATAAGGTTAAAGAAATAGTGGGCCCTGCAGGAAAAATTGCTTTTAATGATTCTTCAGAACAAGAAGATGAAAAAGTAATAGATGAATTAGATTACGGAACATTATCTAATAATTTTATGATTAAAAATGTAGGCGGTATTGAAAAGGGGTAAAATAAAAAAAGGGGCTTTGCGGCCCCTTTAATTGTTTAAAATATTAATCCTATTAGTATACCTACTATAGGTCCTAATATCGCCCATGCTTCTAAAAACTTTATTCTCTTAAGTTCCTTAGCAGAAAAAACATTATCAGAAGTATCGAGAATAACATCACCTGCTTTCTTTTTTAATTGTTCTTCTAATTCTTTAATTTTTGCTTTAGCATCTGAAAAAGTAAATCTTTTTGCCATAATATTAAATTTAAGTTAACCATCGCAGCTTAAACAGTTAGGATCCATAGCTGCTGCGGCTATATCTCCTCTCAACACGGATTCAGTCCTCATATAATAAAGGGTTTTAATCCCGCGTTTCCATGCTTCAACATGCACCTGATTAATCCATCTAGGGGTTGCCTCGGATGGAAATGCCAAGTTAAGTGAAACAGATTGATCTATGTAATCCTGCCTTATACCGGCTTGCCTTACAAGTTCAAGTTGATTTATTTCTTTAAAAGTTTTAAATACATTTTTTATTGGTTCTCCTTCTTCTTGGTTTAATCGTCCTCTTTCATCGTAAAACCATCCATCGAGTTCTTTAAGTCCTTGAACGGATCCACCATCTTCCAAAATTTTATCCCAAGTTTCTTTATAGTCAATACCAATTTTTCTAAGTGCTTTTTTAAGTTCATTATTTTTTCTTATAAATGTTCCTTTAGCTGATTGTTCTGTAAATACATTTGCTGCCCATGGTTCAATGCCAGCTGATGTATTACCCGCTAACTTACTATTAGATACAGTAGGTGCTATTGCTCTTAAATGAGTATTACGCATACCAGTACCCACACACCACAAAGGCTCACCATATGTTTCTGCAAGAGCTCTTGAAGCACGTTCGGTTTCAATTTTTATTTTTGAAAATATTTCTCGCGTTTTGAATTGTGCTAATAAACTTTCTAAAGATATTCCGCTTTTTTGCAACAGGCTGTGCCATCCAAGGACACCAAGTCCAAGAGCCCTGCCTTTTTCCGCACTGCGAACAGAGCATTCGAATCCCTTCATATTCTTTGCCCTCTGAATAAATTCTTCGAGCACACCGTCCAGGAACCAAGTCGCGTCGTATATTAAATTCGTATTCTTCCATTCATTATATTTATCTAGATTTACAGATGACAAACAGCAAACAAAACTGTGTGACTCATCTGTATGTAATACAATTTCACTACATATGTTAGTCATATGTACCTTTAAACTATTTTTCTTATATGCTTCTGGATTGTTTTTGTTTGTATTCCCTTTAAATAAGATATATGGTTCTCCAGTTGCTTTACGTTTTTGGATGAGTTTGGACCACTTATTCCTTGCTTCTGGATTTCCTTGTTCAAGCTTTCGCATAAACTTATCGCCAACGACAGCACACTGATGTAAGTTAAGAGATTGCCTGTTGACATCGCCTTTGGGTTCTCTAATTTCCAACCATTCGAGGAAGTCATTGTGTTCAATATTGATATTAACGCTAGCAGCTCCTCTTCTAACTGAACCTTGATTGGTTGCGAGTATAGTTGAGTCGTAGATTTTGCAAAAAGGGACAACGCCATCTGATGTTCCATTACCTGTAATTTTAGATCCGGCAGGTCTAATCATATTAACTCCAATGCCAACTCCCCCCCCGTGTTTTGCGAGCAGCATCATTTCTAAATTCTTATTACCTATTTCCATTATACTATCTCCTACATCAATACCAAAACAACTTATTGGTAAACCTCTATCGGTTCCTGTATTAGACAGTACGGGTGAAGCTAAACAAAGCCACCCTTTCCATATATAATCAAAAAACCTATCAGCCATTTCAGGCTTATAGAGTCTTTTAGCTACAGTCTTAGCAACTCTAGTATAAGCATCACGAGGAGATTCTCCATTAACAAGATAACCTCCTGAAATAGTTTTTTTGTAAACATCAGTGTCTCCCCAATTAGGGTAGTCTTTACCTTTTATCCATTCATTATTCCACATACTATAATAATATATAAATTATATAACCTATTACTAAATTAATATTTATTACAACTAAGTTCCACTGTTTTGCAATCCATACTTGAGGAGTTAATAACAATCCTCCTAGTATATATGTTATAGCACCTATATTGCCATAATTTAATATATAAGGTGATAACATTATAAAAGCAGATCCCATATAACCTAATCTATTTGATAATCTTTCTTTTGCCGTTAATCTTCTATCATGTACTAATAATCTTATAAAAGAAGTTTTCCATCGAAATTCACACCGGCTGCATGTTTTTTTACCTGCATGTTTGAAATATTTATTTTCTTTATTTTTTTTACAAACATTGCATAGTCTTTTTAATCGCTTACTTTCTGCCATAGCCATGCTTCCTGTGATCTTGGTCTGCATACAACCATAGTTTCATTACCTATATAATAACAAAGGTTGTAGCTATCTACTGTATCTTTTCTTACAATACGTAATTCTTTATTTACATATTCTATTGTTCCTGTTGATACAGTTATTTTTTTTCTTGTACCAACTTCCACAGTAAATCTATTAAAAGTATCATTTTGAAATATTTTAACAAACTCTCCTTCAGCATTATACCACAGCCCGTATATTTGAGGTGCTTGTGCAAATGTTGTTAAACTAAATAATAATAATAATAATTTCATTTTTTATATATTTTTTTTGATTGTTCTTCTGCTAAAGCTGTTTTAGTATCAAAACTATTGTTTTTTAAATAAGGATAAAAATGTACTTGTTCCCAGTGTTTCTTATATTCTAACCCACCTGGGAATTCTTCTTCACATTGACTACATTTTATTATATTTTTTTTTACCACGGGGTTATTCTATATCCAAAGGGATTAAATATTAAGTTTAATAACCAAAATACAAATATAAAAATAGGTATTTCAATTAAAAGTTGTAGCCATAAAGGCTGTTTTAATTTCCACTTTCTAAATTTATTTTTACTTATTTTTTTTAAAATTTTATTATATATTTTTTTCATAACTACCAAATATCTTGAAAATCTTCTCCTTCGTTAGCCTTCGAGTAATCAGTAGGCCTAACAGCAAAAAAATCAGTATGAGTGTGCCCCCCGGTAAGATGGTAGAACCAGTCAAGATTGCTTGCTGCGATTTCGTCAAATTTAAAGTGTTCCCGTTGGTTGCTGTAGCCGAGCTCAACAATTTTTTCGTTAAGCCTTTTTCTGATAAACTGTTTAAGATCGTAGGCTGACAAGTTTTCAATATCTCCTTGTTCAAACATTTTATCAATATATCTTTCTTCTGCTTCAAGCATTGCTGAGGCAGCTTTAATAATGTGTTCATGAGCATCATTTTGTAATCCTTTAGTTTCTTGGCACATGTGTCTAAATAATTGACATCCCATTTTAGAATGTAATGATTCATCTCTTACAGACCATTTCATTTGTTGTCCTATACCTTTAAGTAAATTACGTAATTGAAAACTATAAAGCACAGCAAATGCTGAGTATAAAGATACACCCTCTGCAAATGCACTAAATACAGCTAAGGACTTACCAATACCTATAGGATCAGTTCCACTATAACTAACAAGGTTATCAAATCTTGCGGCTGTAGCAGGCTCGTGTAAAAATGCTTCAAAGTTTTCAAGTCCTAATGTTTCATTTAAATAAGAATAAGCAACAGCATGTATTGTTTCTTGTGAACCAAACATCATGGCCATTTGCTGTATTTCGTGTTTTGGAAACCATTTAACAACTTTTTGTGTCCAATAATCTGATACAGCACATTCTGTTTGTGCAAATCCTAAAAGAATATTACCAACTAAGTTTTTTTCTTCTGAGGTTAATTTTTCATTCCAATCTTTAATATCACCCTGCATAGGGATTTCAGTATGTAACCAAAATGCTTGTGCTTGTTTTAACCAACCTTCTGTATAATATTCCGGATATTCAAATGGTTTATACGGAATCCTTTGTTTGAATAGACTCATCTTTTTTCTTTTTATATTGTTCTTTTAATTTTTCTAAAGCCTTATCGTAATCAGGTAATTTTTTAACTAATTCCATTGTACCAATACTTAAATCTTTAAGATTAGTCATTTCATTAATTACCCTTGTTAAAGCACTTCCTAGTGCTTCAACTTTATTTTGCATTTCTAATAGTTTACTTTCCTTCATCAAAATAAATTTTTAGTGCTTCAATTCTATCATCAGCATCAACTAACATTTGTAATGCTTGTTCTGCATTTTTATAAAAATCATCTGTTGAATGATCTCCTATACCAGCAGCTTTTTCACTTAACAAATCTAAGCTAAGCATTGCTTTTGATTTATCTGCTTTTGCAGATTTTAATAACATATCATATAATTTTAAGTACATCTTTACTAAGTATTATTGGACTCGCGTCCTTGTTGTATTTAATTGTAATAAATTTTTCTTGTTCATTTATAATAACAGGTTTATTTTTAAATAGTCTAGGATAACGTTTCCTAACATATTCTTCTAATGCTTTTTCATTCATAATGCACTACTAAACATAATTCTACAAATGGTAAATAAAAAACATGCTCTGTAAATTTTTCTTCTTGGTAACTTCTTATTCCTATAAGAACACCCGGGTATAACCCTGCACTAAGCTCCCAACCGGTACTTTTCATCTAAATAATATTTTAACATTTTCATGTGCCAATTTATTCGCTCTTTATAATGATCCTTCAGACTGAATTCCATATTTTCTATGCAGTCTAATAATTTCTCCATACTTTATAATTTTCTTATTAAGAAGCTCTTTAATTTCTCTTTGCAAGAGCCTTCTGTTATACATTAATCTCGATTTCTTTTTCTCTGCTGCTTTATCAAATCCACTGTCCTGTCCACTTCTTTCTGATTTTGCGGTTTGTAAAGCGTCTTTCCAATATTGTTTTTCGTGAGCCATAGTTTAAATAATTTCCATCTTATAGGAAAAGACTCGTTGGCTCTTCCTTTACATTCTATTATATAGTCTTTACCAACAAAATCAGGTGTATATTTTATACCTAATATTTTTTTTTGGCCTCTATCAATATATTCACCTTTACCATTAGCTTGTTTTTCATATGATATATTATTAAAATTAAATCCTTTTATAAGTTGAAACACTTCGTTTTCGTAACCTTCAAATAGCTTTGCTTTTTTTAAAGCCATATAAGTATATCTTTCAAGACCAGATGCAAAATTAATACCATCATAGGATATTTTTTTTGCTTGTACTGGGCCTTTCTTTTTAGATCTTCTTTTTAATCTCATGTAGTATCCTGTGTCCAATAATTAGATTCAGGATAACGACTTATGCTTTTTGAATCACGTATATAACATTCTTCAATTTCATCTCGCAATACGGATCTGGCTTTTTCAATATAATTAACCGCATCCATAAGTTCTTCTTGTAAATGATTAAGCCATGTATCAAGTGTTTGTTCATCTTTATCTAAACCAACACCATATTTTTTATAACCAGCTTCAGAACGTTTTAAAATCTTTTCAATTACACTTCCTATTATTTTATCTTTTCTAGCGCTCATATTTAATTTTTTATAAATGTTCCATTAATCATTTTACCTTTTCTATCGCGTATTTCATTATAAGCATGTTCAATACATTCTTCAATTGCAAGCCCTTCTAAAGCCGCTAAATTAGTAAGTACAACAATCATATCACCAATAGCATCCTTTATTTCATCTTTATTATTTTTTAATAAACCTTCAGCAAGTTCCCCTGCTTCTTCCATTAATTTTATATACTGAGTTTTGCTATCACCTTTTTCTATAATACCTCTTTCATTTGCCCAACTGCGTATGTTATCAAAATTATTTTTTGTTTCATATTTTTGAAAAGCACCAGCTTCAGACATTGCTTTATTGTATGTATAGCAAGTTAATGGGCCATATTGACTTTGATGAACGTTACTTAATACCCAATCAATTTTATCTTGTGAGTCTAATATAAATTTACCATAAGGTGTTTCAATTTCCATATCAGCTAAAAATTTTGCATCAATATTTTTAACAGATACTTTATATGTTGTTGTTGCTTCTGATGAACTATGTTTACTCATATTTTTTTTAAATAAATCTTTATATAATTTTAAGTCTTCTTTGTATCCTAAATCCTTTTGTAAAAGTTTTTCAGCTTTTGAAGCCTCACCTATATCATCTGTTTCATATAAAATTTCATATTCACCCGGTTTAAAACCTTGCTCTTGTTCAACACGCTTTTTAATGTTTGTTGTACAACCAATTTTTTTACCAAGTATATGATATATTTTATATTTACCTTTATTAATTTTTATTTCCATACTATGTATTTAATTTTGCTTTAATTGGTGGATGAGGATTATATCCTGAAATATGCACCATATCTTTTGTTGGTATTCTTAAAAATTCTCCTGCTTCTTCAATAATATTAAGTCCAAAATCGACGCTAACAAAAGGAAGTTTGCGGAAATCACGGGATAACTGTTGTTCCACTTGATTGTAGTGATTATTGTAAACATGACAATCACCAAGGGAAGCAACGAGCCTACCGGGCGTGTATTCTGTTTCCTTACATAACATAAGTAATAATAACCCATACATTGCAATATCATAAGGAAGCCCAAGAAAAATATCAACTGATCGCTGTTGCCAGCATAAATCCATTTTTCCATCATTTATATATATTTGAAAGCCGTAATGGCAAGGAGGTAACACCATATCACCCATATCATTGGGATTCCATAAGCTTGCCATAATGCGCCGCGAGCTCGGTTCGCGTTTAATTTTGATGAGTATATTTTTAAGTTGATCAACACCATTAAAGTTCCGAAGCTGGTGCCCATAAACAGGGCCAAGCGTACCATCAGTCCTGCCTGATCTATTATAATCAGCATCCCAATAAGTAACACCATTATCACGTAGGTACTTAAGATCAGTACGCCCTTGTAATATCCATAATAATTCCGTAATTGCATGATCAAAATATATTTTTTTAGTTGTTAATAATGGAAAACCAAGTGCCATATCGTGAGATAACATTCTTCCAAATACAGCTTTAGTTCCTGTGCCTGTCCTATCTGGCTTAGATAATCCTCCGTAGAATACGCCTGATAATAATCCTCTATATTCATCTTGTATGCTTATCATAGTAATATTTACACATTAAATAATATTCTTTCCATATACTTTTTCTATCATATACATTTGGTGAAACATAACCTTTTTCACCTTTTTTATATGGCCCTAATCTTACTTCTATATGCCAGTTATTAGGGTCTTTATGAATTCCTATTGGTGATATTCTTATTTCATTTTTTACACAATAATCATACCACTTTAATTCATTTTCATTTGCAAGATACTGCGGTAATGAATAATTATCTCTTTTTTTTCTACTTTTTAATCCGCTTCCCATGGCATAATTTCATTTGAAGGGTCAAATACTGGTAAATAGTTACCACTAATATGATCCCATTTAAAATGTGCTTCAGCTTGGTTTTCACCTAAATTTTGAAATTTAACTTTTAAAACTTTTACTTTAACAGTTTTCTTTTCATAATTACGGTGTACCAATAATCCATGATAACTTGCATCATACCATTCACCTCCACCTTTAATGTTATACATGTTAGGCTCATCTAAAGTGCCATCATCTTTTTTATACATCTTAGTAGGGTGTGCAACTACTATAACAAGCACATCATATTTTTTAGCAAAAGATTCTATACGTGTTAAATATTCCATTGTAGCATCTGGTATACTCATAGCAGCAGCCCCATTCATTTTTACCTTATTATAAGGGTCTATAACTAAACACTTTATGCCTTTTCTTTTAACAAGTTGTGCACCTTTGCTTAATACAGAATCTAAATCATATCTTTCATTTTCAATAAAAAAGAAATTATCATTTATAACATTTGATACTTCTTCCCATTTAGTTGTATTAATATCTTCTTTAGTTGGCATCCAATCACCAATTTTACGCATTAATTTATGTGCATGTAAAAATGTAGGTTTATTTTCCGGTGAAGCAAATGCTGTTTTCCAACCGTATTTTAATTGGTATCCCACCACCATTCTATCAACAAAATCTGATTTACCAGAACTAGGCACACCTGTAACAGTAATAAATTGTCCTGTATAAGTGCTAAATATATTATCAAAGTTATCAAGACCAATTTGATACCCGGGTTTAAAACCTTCTTCAATAAATTCTTGTAATTCATCATCTACATCTTTTAATGTTAAAACATTTTCAATAGGTACTGCACTAGCGTTTTTAATAACATCAGAGAGCATACTCCTGCTATTATGTACGAGAAATTCATTAGCGTCCTTGTGAACTCCGAAATCACACGTATAGCATGCTTCTGCCCCGAGTCTCCGAATAAGTTCCTGCTTAAGATTTTCTCCTGCCTCATCTTGATCAACTGCGAGTATGATTTTTTCTTTGTTTTCGAAATAATCAATGCAATTGTCAAGGTACTCAAGATTGTTATTACTAACTGTAGCTCCGTTTGGTACGGATATAACAGAATGAATACCAGCTTCAACAAAAGATAAAACATCCATCTCACCTTCCACAATAACCACATAGTCGTGGCCGACAGTAGAATCAATATTATAAAATATCTTTTCTGCTCCTTTAACAAGTTTAAAATTTTTCTTACCATCTCTATACTTTATATTAATTAGTTCATTGTTAATAAAGTAATTGAATTGAATTGCGTTTTCTTCTTTACCTGTTTGAGGCATAAATTCTCGGCCTTCTGTAATTTTCATTTTTACAAGAGTACTATTTGAAATACCTCTGTCCTCAAACCATTTAATAACTTTATTACTTAATAATGGATTGGCTATTTGTTTTGGTTTATTATAAACCTTATCATTACCACCTTTACGTTTAAATGTATGTAATTGAAATACTTCATTACAATTCATACACGTACCGAGCCCGCGCTCCCAATCATACATTGCACATTTTGCTTTGCGGTTTTCTGGTTTTCTATTAGAAGAACAAAGAGGGCATACACCCTCTTTCTTCCCAACAATCAAATCGTGTTGATTGAACTTATCAATCTGAAAACCGTTTATCTCGGTTGTATTCATATTTAAAATGGTAAATCTGGTTCCTGAGCTGTTGATTGTAACACTTCAACGTTTGACTGTTGTGGTTTATCTGCTGTTGAAACATTTTCTCCATCAGTCCACACAACTTTTACATTACCTAAGTAACTTTTAGCTTCTTTAGCCTCACGTTGTTCTTTAGTTTGTTCAGTCATAATATAACCTGAATCACCATATTCACCAATCTCGTTGTTTATAACAACGGTAACGGGATAATACTTTCCTTTCTTACCCTCGTAAATTTTTGATTTATCTATTTTAGATAAATTAATATTTCCGGATATAATACTGGCCATTAGTATGTAGCTATTTGATTAAACATTCTTCTTAACTGATCTTTATTAGCACCAGTTGCTCTTCTTAGGTTATCTACTGCTTTCACATGTGTGTGATTAGAATAGAAATTACCTGTACTAGTTGTAACACCTGTTACATCACAAGTCATTTTTTTTGTTCTTGGCATAATAATTAAATTTAAATTAAAGAGTTTTATTTATATAGTATTGGCTTAAATCCATACCATCACCTGCAAAAAATTCATTATATGATTGTACAGCTTTAGCCACTTTATTTTGTCCTGATTGCAAAAACTCTTCACTACAATCAAACAAACCTAATTGATGTGTACTTTTATCTATAACAACAAATACAAGTTCATAACCAAACATTTTAGAATATATATAAGCTTGACTATCATAATTAAATTTATAAGCCGAGCTATGAAAAGAATTTATATTGCTAGTAGTTTTTAAATCTACCAAAAGCTGATTTGTATGATTTATTATATCAGCTTTACCTTTCCATAATAACCCTTCTAAATCAATTATTCCGGGTTTTTCATATTCTATATTGCCTTCTTGTATAAGATCTTTAAATAAATCTACACTCAATACTTTTTCTCTCATAAGTTGTATTTCATCTGCTTCTTTTTCTAACAAACAAATATCTCCTTCTGACAGTTCTTTATACATTTTAGTATTTCTACTTGATGATTCTATAATTTTATATTTATCTAACTTGTTAGGTTCTAATATACAAGTATGAAAATAACCTCCAATCACTAATGCCGGACTGGGTTTTAACGGCTTTTTAAACTCAAGAGGATTGTAAAGCAATGCGCTAATATCACTGTTTGATAAAAACTTTTTACCAAAATCACCATAATATTGCTCATCATCTCTAAGTTCTTCAATTATTTTATTTTTATCCACTGACTAATTCAGCTCTTGCTTCTTCAGTTATTGTATATTTTTCTTCTAATGTTTTCATCATACCACCATTAGATAAAAACTTTCTAGCTTGGTCTATATTCTTATTGTCTATAACAGGTTTAGCAGAACTTTTACCCTTTGGTATTTCATTAAACTGTAGTTTTTGTTTAATAGGTTGTTTATCATGTGTATTACTGCCGTCTGCATCAACAGTATCATCAATTAATAATAAATTACCTAAAGCATATTTTTTACCATACGATGATGCACTACCAAATCTTTGTGGCATTTGTTGTCCTTTAGCATTAAGATCAACACCAACCACAGCAGTAGCATCAATAAAGTCATCTGACTCATTATCTACTAATGTAGCGGTTGAATGTATAATAGGAAAATCAACGCCCATTACAGTTAAATTTTCTTTTACTGTAAAATGCACATTATATTTTTTATTATAAGGTTTTAATGCCTCTAATATATCTTCAGCTGATCTGAAGTTATACTTTCCAAATGAATTATATCTAGATTTTTTAGATTTAAACTCATTCTGTATCATACTCAGTTTTTCTTTTAAGTTCATTAGATTCAATTATTTTATAATTAACATAAATTCCATTTCTATAATAAGTAATAATACCATCACCTATTATGTATTCCGTATCTTCATTTATAATATCACGTTCTTCCATAATTTGTAACGTACTTACTTAAGTAAATCGTAAATAATACCTTTCTTTTTAAATAATCTACGATGCTTAATATCATGTGTCTTACCAAATATGGTGAATGCGTCATTGTTTGATTCAACGTTTTTATAAATTTTTTTTTCAGTATTAACATTTTTACCAGATAATCTGTTTGTTTTAATAGCAACATATTTAGAGCCGGATACGGCTTTAACATGGCTTGCAGTATAATTAGGATTTTTAAAATTCAGATTCTGATCTTTATGAGAAGATTCAGAATTATCTCTTTTTATATATTGCATCTCATCTATAATAGACGGCACTAATTGATATTTAGTTTTAAATTTATTCATAAAGTACATAATAATTATAGTGCAAAATATAATATTTGGGACATTAATCACGATAAATTTGCAAATGTTTTTCCGCAAAGTTATGTACTTCTGAAGAACTGCGTATATCGTGTATAGCAACAAAATATGCTAACTCTTTGAGTGCCTGCATGTTATTTTTTATTTTTATTAATAATCTTTGTTTTTGTTTTTTTACATTTTCCATTGGCATACTAAAAAATTTTGCTATCTCTGCTATTTTTTTAGGTTTAGAATAAATATCATCAATACCATATAACATCTTTAACATTAAATGATATTTAGGTAAATGCTTTCTGGCCCATTCATCTATATACTCACTTAATATTTCATAATCATATTCATATATTTCTTCTTCAACCATAGTAAGTACATCATTATCAAACCATTGTGGAAATAAAGCGGTAATATAACCAAACCCTCCAGATATTCTTTTCTTTTCTTTATTATCCCAT
>VMHT01172942.1_pt1 | contig 27119 bp, 23 predicted proteins | sample 4693611 | NCBI WGS metagenome assembly VMHT01 (sample SAMN12280063, study PRJNA550983) | marine metagenome | isolation source: seawater sampled from same location over 5 years 0.02-0.2 micron viral filtrate | place: USA: collected off the coast of southern California halfway between the port... ...
ATAACGTCCATCTGGAAACTCTCTGAACTCCCCCTTAGCGTGAATCGTGCAAGGGAGGGATGGGATCTCCATTACCTGTATCGGCAGAATTCGAGCGCCGATTCTAATGATCCGATGGTCCTCGAAGAATCCAGCGTTAGCCACCTCATTGCGAGTCAAAAGGGGCTGCAACACTTGGCGCAATTGGGTTCTCAAGCCACGACCGATGACGTTTCGGATGAAATCCGTGCCCGGTTTGTCAAAAGCGAGGCGCCGATACAGCTCCCTCAACGGCAATCCCTTGCAACCGCCTCTCGTTTTGCTCAACTCTTTTACTGGATGTTGGAATCTAAACATCCCTTGCTGTTGTTCGGTATTCCAGGCGTAGTGTTGTTCGTTTTGGGCTACCGGCTTTCGGGAGATCTGGCCACCATGTTCACCGAATTGAATTCAACATCCATCGGCGTCACGCTCATCACCATCGCCATGACCTTGATTGGATTATTTGCCATGATGGTCTCCATCATTCTGTACATTATGGGCAAGCAGGTGGCACGAATTCAGAATCAATACAATTGGCCAAAGGGGGGTTAAGTAGGTGAATACTCATTTAGTTTGTTTGGACATGGACCGTGTTTTGGTTGACCACCTGTCAACGTGGCAATACGTGTACGATCAACTCGGCATCAACAACGATGAATCCTTTGCCTTGTACAATCAAGGTCTTTTGGATGAATGGGACTGGATTAAACTCGATCTAGCGCTCATCAAATCGGCACCGGGCGGTAATATCACGGATGAACGTCTTCGGAGTCTTATGGAAGGTATGCCGATGATGAAGGGTTGGCGGATTTTGATACAGCATTTACTCGATCACCACGTGAACATAGCCATCGTCAGCGGTGGTTTGCAAAAGACGGCGAGGGACATCGCTGCGGCCTTTCCTTCCGCCGAGCCTTGGCGACGAAGATGGGGAGGCATTGACCAACACACTGCTCGGGAACAGTCGGAAGGATTTGACTCCCAACTCCATGTTTTTACCAACGGTTGGTTGATGGAAACCTACGACGGAGCGTCTCCTGCAGGCATCGGTGACTTCGGTAGGTATCAAGTGCAAATGAACGGCAAGGGAGCCATCGTCAAAATGCTCCAACGCCGGTTGGGTGTTTCAAAGGAAGCCACAGCCTCCGTTGGAGATTCCATGGGTGATGTCGGCATGTTTGGCGAAAGTGGATGTGCGATTTTGTTCAATCCATGGGATGACCGGCCAAGAGAGTACGCACATCACGTCATCGAAGAAAAGGATCTTCTCATTGTTCTGGATTTGATCTGTGATCAATTTGGCCTTCCAAAACCTTGATTTGGAAGCTCGTAGGTGATTCAGCCATGGTCATAGATGATTTGATGTCCATCTGCCCGCATTGTGGATTTCTGCTTGGCGCCTTCATTCCGGGAATGCCGTGCCCGATGTGCGGTGAGACACTTCTTTGATCACGGCGTGAAGCGGCGTGAAGTACGTGGGAATGGAATCACTTCCCGAATGCTGGTTGCACCTGCGAGCCAACTGACCACGCGGTCAACACCGAGTCCAAATCCACCGTGTGGTACACCGCCGTATGACCTCACATCGATGTAGAACTGATAGGGGTCTCGAGGCGTCCCTTCTTCGTCAATGCGCTCGAGGATTTCCTTTTCGGTCCATGTTCGCTCTCCACCGCCAATGATTTCCCCGTAGCCTTCAGGGGCCAGAAGGTCGTGACAAAGCACGTATTTTTCATCGTCGGGGTCTACTCGGTGGTAGAATGGCTTAGCGATTTTTGGGTAGTGGGTGAGGAAGTGAGGTACATCAAAATCTTGGGTGAGGATGGATTCTTTGGAGTGGTCCAAATCTTCCCCCCATTCAATTTCGACGCCCTTTCCTTGGAGAATTTCAACCGCTTCATCGTACCGCATTCGCGGGTAAGGATTGTCAGCATAGCGTGCGATGAGGTCAAGGTCACGATCGATGGATGTAAGTTCTTCTTCACATTCCTCAAGCATGGTTCTTGCGATGTGGCGAACAACGCCTTCGCCGTGCACCATGATGTCGGTGTTGGTCGCCCAAGCCATTTCCATCTCAGCATGCCAGAACTCCGTAAGGTGCCTCCTGGTACGTGACAGCTCGGCTCGGAAGGAGGGCGCAATGGTGTAGAGGCGTTCAAGCGCAGGCATGGCAGCCTCAGCGTAGAGTTGCCAGGATTGGGTCAGGTACACCTTTTGGTCAGGGTTATCTTCGTCTTGGAAGTAGGGTACCTCAAACAACGTTGAACCACCCTCGACCGCACCAGCAACAAAGTTCGGTGCTTGGTATTCAATGAAATCCTGTCCTCGGAAGTAATTGTGAATGGCTCCAAAGGCTGAACTTCGCAATTTGAGCATGCTTGTTTGTCGGCCAACTCGGAGGTAGAGGTGGCGATGATTGAGCAGGAATTCCGAGCCACCATAAAGCGGCTCTCCCTCTTCATCAACCACCTTGAGTGAATGTTCTGTGATTGGAAATGGTCGTTCAGAATTAACCTCTCCAACAATCTCCACCGATGAGATTTGCAGTTCGTGTCCACCAGGGGCCTTATCCGAAGTGGAGACCACACCCGTAAAGATCACACTCGTTTCAATGAGGATGGCTTTGAGTTGGGCAAATGTTTCTTCGCCAAGAACATCAAACTTGCCCACGCACTGGATGCTTCCGGTTGAATCGCGAAGTACAATAAAACGAAGCTTATTGCTGCCGCGTTCCCGCTTAATCCAGCCTTTGAGTTCAACTTCTTCTCCGTCATGATGACCTTTTTGCACATCGCCTATCCATGTCGTCTTGACCATGCTCTCACCATCCGTTGCCACCCGCTAAGCCTATGTCAATGTCTCCCTCTGCGTCCTTGGAAATCCACGAAGTGGCCCCAATATCGTGCAAAGGGTCAAAACAGTACGGCATGAGGTCATCTTGTGAGAAAGACAGCAGTCTACGCCCTCGGTGGAAATGCTCTGCAATCACCGACTGGTGCATCCCAGCAATCTGCTGAAGTCCTTGCTCGGGTCATGAGCGATATCATTGACCTCTTGGAGATGGATTGGAGCGTGGTTGTCACGCACGGGAATGGTCCTCAGGTTGGGCACCTGCTCGCGCTTGATGCCTCCCACTCTCAAACGCTTGATGCTTGGGTGGCAGCAACACAGGGCATGATCGGTCATGAACTTTCCATGCACCTCCAAGGCATTCTCGAACGTCGTCGTCGGCCCGAGCGCACGGCTGTGGTTCTCACCCATGTTGAGGTTGACCGAGAGGATGACGCCTTTCATTGGCCCACCACGCCCGTGGGGCCGGTGTTGGACGCAGAAACCGTGATGTCTGCAGATTGGAACATCGCAGAAACCGTTCATGGCCCACGGAGGGTTGTCGCCAGCCCCATGCCGCTTCAGATTCTTGAACTCGATGTTATCCGTCACCTCGTCAACCTTCGAGCGGTCGTGTTCTGCGGCGGTGGAGGCGGCATCCCGACCTCCCGAATTGGGGAGCATCAGCAAGGCATGCCTGCCGTGGTTGACAAAGACCATTTCTCGTCCTTGTTAGCTCGCGACCTCAACGCTGATGCTCTGATCATAAGTACGGAAGCCGACGCTATTTACCGGTCTTTTGGCACGCCAGAAGCCGAAGCCCTACGCACCATCGATGTCGAAGCTGCAGATGCGATGGGTGAGGCAGGTGAATTCCCTAAGGGGTCCATGGGTCCGAAGGTGAAGGCGCTCTGCGATTATGTGGTCAAGAGCGATGGTGGTAAGGCGGTGCTATGCTCGCCCGGCCATGTTCTTGAAGCTCTCCGTGGGGAACAGGGAACCAGCATTACAACCTGATGTTGTAACTTCTGCGAGGAATCATGTTCTTATGGTCCCAGCACTTCGCCTCCTCCATGAAGACCACCATTGTTGCCGAAGCCCACTGTGATGCCCCTTGCGGTGTTTACGACCCTGCCAGCGCTCGAATTGCTGCTGAAGCAGTTCAGTCCATGACCAAAAAGATGCTCGCTATGTCTTGCCCCGACACAAGTGATTCCGCCGCCATGGCCGCTTACATGAACACCATGGCCCGCTATGCGTTGGTCAAGGAAGAGGAAGCCCAAAAGTGCAAAGATGAACTCCTTGTCTTGTGGACTGATTTCTTCAAACCTCAGCACCTCGAGTCCATTCCAGACCTCCATGACACCTTTTGGCACGCAGCAAAACTCTGCTCAGCCTGCAAGGTAGAAGTCTCTGCTGGCCATGCTCAAGAATTGATGGATGCCTGTGAGGCAATCCACCAGATGTTCTGGTCTGCCAAGGGCCGAGAAGTCCCTTGGACTCGAGCGTCCTGAGGGAGTACAATGACGAACACCGTGGATGTCCGCATCCAGGGTGATAGCATGTGGCCAACCTTCTCCAACGGTGATTTCCTCAAGTTTACATCGGTGAACAATCCGGAACTCATCAAAGGCGACGTCGTCCTCGCGATTCATCCACTTAAGCCGAAGGTACTCCTTGTGAAACGCATCCATCAAATTGAAACGGACGGACGATTGTTTCTCACGGGGGACAACCCAGATCCTCTCGCCAGTGAAGATTCACACAATTTTGGTCCTGTTTCTACCGATTCTGTCCAAGGCATATGGATTGGCGAATGATGGCGGGCCTGACGGGGTTCGAACCCGCGACCGACGGATTAAGAGTCCGTCGCTCTACCTGTCTAAGCTCCAGGCCCAAACTCGCCTTTTGCCGCGTCTATTTAATGCTTGATGCAACGGGCTTTTGGAAATGGTTCAATCATCCTTGGTGAGGATAGAGACTCCCGTGTCGGAGGCCATGACAACCACGTTGCACATGTTGTTGAATAAGCCGACTTGAACCACTCCGGCGAGAGCAAGTAAACGCTGTTCGGTCATGATGGGGTTGGTGATGGACGCTCCCGTCTGGGCGTCAGCGATGTAATTTCCATTATCGGTTTTCAACAGATTACCATCCGCCATCCGCATGCTTACATTGCATCCAAGAATGGATTCGATTGCTCGTTTTGTGGTGTTGAATGAGAAAGGAGTTATCTCAATGGGCAGAGGAAAGGCTCCGAGGGTTGCCACTTGCTTGCGGTCATCAGCCACGACCACCATTCGCTTCGATGCCTGAGCGACAACTTTCTCCCGTAGCAATGCAGCCCCCCCGCCCTTGATCAACTGGAAGGATGGATCAAATTCATCGGTTCCGTCGATAACGACGTCAAGCCCGTCTAGGTCGTCGAGGTCGGCGAGTGGAATACCTACTTCTTGAGCTAAATCACGTGTTGCAAGTGATGTTGGGACGCCTACAATGGTCAACCCTTCTTCCCGAACACGGCGCCCCAACTCCAAAATCGTGTACTTTACAGTTGAGCCTGTACCAAGTCCGACATGCATGCCCTCGGTCACGTATTTGCATGCAGCAATTCCCGCTTCTTCTTTCAAGGCCTCAACATCCATGAGGTTTCCTCTGGTTCGCCATCTATGGACTTTCGGTTAAATACGGTCATTTCCGAAAGTCCCAACCCTTTAGACCTTGAAGGGGTCGTAGGTAACCATGAGCCTGCGCCGCCGCCCTCAACTGTTGGCGCTTGGCTTGGTTCTCTTGTTCCTCGTTTCATTGGTTTCGCCGTTTGCAGATTCGAATGCAGAGCCATTCACAGAAAACGAATCCATGGATTCAACAGCCATCGGCCAGAGTCAACAACTTACCATTGGTTCTTGGCCGGATGGAGCCAATCAAAGGGTGGAAATCGCCGTCCCAGACGGGCACTCGATTCGTTCTCTTGATTTGGAAGTTGAAGCAGGCACGCTTTCCAATTCCTTGGCCACGACGATGACCGATGTTGGGGATTTCGACGTCAACGCTGTTTACGATGGAGTGAATGTCAACTCATCCACACTGAGTATACTTCCAAGCGGAGCCTTTTGGGATTTTGATTCACCCGGTCACGGATGGTCCCTTGGGGGTGGTGGCAACGTTTGGAAAGTCGGTTACGATAGCGTCCTGGGACAAAGTGGTGGTGTATACTCCGGCACCAATGCTCTGTACACGTATGACGGCAACTATCCGAACAACATGAATCAGTTCTGGGCAACTTCGCCGACCATTGACTGCTCGGGATGTTCCGGGGCATGGGAACTCAAGTACCAACGCAAATTGAGCATTGAATCCCGTACGTGGGACCGTGCCGATGTTCAAGTAAAAAACACGCAAGGGAATTGGGTGAACATTTGGTCAAACAGTTACAACAATGACGCATCTTTTACATTGGTGTCCCACACCATCTCAACTTACCTCGCCGGTAATCCCTCATTCGCTGTCCGTTTCGGTTTGGGAACCACGGATTCTTCTGTTACGTACACCGGTTGGAACATCGACGATGTTTCCATCGAGCCCAACGGTGGAGCGTCGGGAGATGGGGAAGGAAATTGGACGTCCGCACCGTTCGGTCCATCCCTCCTTGGACGGGGTGAGAACATGATGCATGGATTCCTCCACTTTGACGCTTCAATTCCGAGCGGGTCAATTTTTGAATGGCAGATCCTTGATGCAGCTACCAATGCACCTGTGCCTGGCTTTGAGCGAAGTTCCTCGACGTGGATGGACCTTGGAATGATTGATTGGCACCTTTACCCTCTGCTCAAATTGAAAATATACATGAAAGAATCTTCCGGCGGAGGCCCTCCCGAGATTCACAGCATTTCCATGAACGGACATATTCATCGTTCCTTTGATTCTGATCCAAGCGCCGATGGGTGGCAATTCCAGGGTGGATCTTGGTCCAATGGCGCCATTACGGGTTCGGGAACCGTTCTTTCTGACCAATACCGTGCTCGGGGTGGATTTTCAATCATTGACGTTAACAACACTCAATCTGGAAACGGACAACTTCAGTTTTCAATCGATGAAGGGCAATCATGGACGGACATCGGCGATCAAGACCGAGTGTCCCTTTCAAAACCGGCCTACATGGCGCAGTTCCGTATGACCAGTGGAGCCAGTGGCGGGTCATACACCTGGGATTCGTTTGAGGCGGAATTGGTACGAACCTCTGTGCCTGACGGTCTTCGTCTGGATGTTGGCCTTGACGGTGCCAACGAGTGGTCTCTTGACCGACCCGGTGAAGGTATTTTTGGTTTGCAAAACACCCTGATTACGGACGATTTGTGGGTGGTAAAATCAGTAGCCCCATCAAACACAGCCTCGCTAGAACTCGCCCTTCCAACAAAGGGTGTTGAGGCTTTTTCATTTGCCGTCGCATCTCCGAGTGGAAATCTTGCCAGCCCTTTCATGGCCATGGCGGTCAACGGTCAAGACATTCTTAGCCGAACCCTCTCCAACATCAACGATCTTGCAGAAGTGAGCTTGACCTCAACCGAGTTAACCTCGCTCAACGATGCCCTGTTGCAAGCCAATGGTCAATTTGGGCCAACAGGACTTCCGATGACTACCGTTGAAATCCGAATAGGTTCATCCCTCTCTTCAGGGGATTTGCTGTTCGGTGGCGTCTTCGCTCCCTACGATGCCAACTTCAATTTAGAACTCAATGCCGGCCACCCACTTGTCCTCGGCCTGAATCATGCCCTCGCTTCATCAATCCCTGTCCTAGGGGAGCGAACGGTGAAACTTCCTGTTCGATTGGACGGGACCGGTTCGGTTTACTTCACCATCATGGACATTGATTCTCAAGCATCGGTTAAGGCGCTTGAACTTGAGGTCACCAACGTATCGGATACCCTTGTGCCCGGAATTGACTGGATAGACTCGGCTGCAAGTTTTGATTTCTCACCGCTTGGGATCACCGATGCTCTCACCCACGCCACGCAGTCGGGGTGGTTGGTTGAACTCCATCTCTCGGGGTCCCAACAACAATCGAAGCTTCAATGCCCAATCGCCTCACTCCCCATCACCTCTGCCTCCATTGCTGCCTGCACCGCATCAGGGACGGCTCTGCTGTGGTTCGACGATGGACAATCCGGTTCAATCTCTGCAGTGGGTTCGGGTCAATTCCTTGAAATCATGCACCACTTCCGATTCCCAGATGGCTGGGATGATGAACCATCAGCAACCCTTTCGGTCAGCCTTATTTCTTCAGAAGGACCCCTCTTGCCGGTCTCCAAGGTGTTTGGTTTGGGTCATGACTTGGGTGTCGAAAACGACCTTGAGGTCAAATCTTGGTCCATTCTCTCAAACGAAGGTATCCGCTCATCAGCGGAGTATCCCTACATGCGTGCAGGGGAAGTGGTTTATCTCGAAGTGGTGCTCGGTTTCGAAAACACCTCAGAAAGCGTGCCTCGCTCGGGGCAAGCCCTGGTTCGATTTTTAGTGGATGGCACTGAGTACGCCACGACCACCATCTTTGACAACGGCGTTGCTTTGTTCCCTTACACCGTGCCGGCTGGGCGCAACTCGATAAATTTGGGCATCGAGGTTGTGCCGCTTCGTGGTCAAGGTGTTGTCACCAGCATGCCACAGTCCTTGGATTTCCTCTTTGATAACGTCCCTCCTACCCTCATGAGCAGCTCCGTCGAGCGCTTTGACAGCCGTGATATTTCCCCTCGTACCAGCCTAAGTTTCACCGTGGCGGACCGTCCACACCTACCCACCCATGCCCAGATTTACCATTGGCGCTCGTGGGTTAACGATGCCAACGAGAACGGCGTATTCGATGCCAACGAAGTTGTTGTGGATGAGTTGGATTTACCTGAAAACCTCACGCTGTTGATGGGTGATTATTACGCTACATTGGATACCTCACAAGCCTCCGAAGGAGACTACTTCGTAGGTTGGATCGAGATTGCAGATAGCGCAGGACATGTCATGGAAGGTGGCGGAAGCTTTGCTGAGCCAATGTTCCACGTTCAACTGAATGCCAACGGTGCACCTTCGCTCGGTGCGTCTTCACTGGGTTGGTCGGATGACCGTGTTTCACCGTGGCTCCATCCGCATGAAACCTATGAAATCCGCATTCCAGTTTGGGAGCCAAACGGTATCTTTGACCTTTCAGAAATTGAATTGAATCTAGCCACGAACACCGCACACCCGGCGCCAATTCAGTGGAATCAAAGCACTGGTTCTTGCACTTCATCCGACGTTTACGTTGAGGTTGAGTCGTGCGATTTGGTGCCTGCAGATGCTTCAGACTTGTTTTCGAGAAACGGAGAATTTGTGGTCAATTTCCTCATTGAATGGGGATACGACCCTGACACGTCGGTTTCAAGGATTCCTCAGATCAGTCTTGTTGACCAATCTGGTCAATCGAACAGTTTCATCTTAGAACCGTTGAATTGGCGCTTCTCGGGCGAGTTGTCAATTGACCCCGAATCCATTGAAATTGTGATGGAAGGAGAAGATGTGGATTCACTGGGGTATTGGGTTCAGCCTCGGACGACTTTCGATGTTGTGGGCGATATGGTCTGGTACCGTACCGGGACTTCGCCTGTGCAGCCTCTCAATGTAGAATTGATGTTGGGAGAAAACAACCTTGAGGCATCGGTCGTGAACGGGACTTTTTCTGGCTCAATGATTGCGCCATTGGTGGACGGAACCTACGGCTTGTATGGGGACTTGCTGGATGCGCCTAATGGAGCCGTCTATAGAGGATATGATTCGGCATTTGTCTGGTTCATTGTTGACAATGAGGCACCGCGGGTAGCGGCTGTTGACCGTCCCGGATTCAACTCCATGCTCGTTGAAGAGGAATGGGAGGACCTTCAGTTTGAACTACGTCTTGACGAAAATGCCCAGTTGGACGAGGGTACGCTCCGATTGCACTGGTCGCTCAATGAAGCCGGTCTTGGTCTCAACTCCTATGTTTTCGATAACGGCAGTGTTTCTTTGGAAATTCTTGGTGAGCGGAAGAATGGAGATTCCATTCCCGTACGCTGTTCCCTTGACTTGGATTCGTTGATGATTCCTGCCTTTAGAACCAAAGCAGTGGAGTTGCGGATTTGGGTGACTGGGGACGACGAAGCCGGCCTGTCCATCGATGCTGTCTTCAATGACATCGATGCTCCGCTTCGCGTCTGGAACTTGGAACAGCGTGTTCCATTGTACGCTATCTCTGACATCGAAATGAAGCCATCCAGCGATATCCACCAAGGAGATCTCATTGAAGTATCCGCCCTCATTACCAATAGCGGACTGGCAGACGGAGAAGCCAACCTTGTGTTGGAACAAGTTGAATCGAGCGGAGCACGAACCCGCCTTGACGCCCGCGCAGTGGACATTCAATCGGGTGAACAACTGGTTTACCAATACAATTGGAAACCCGGACGCGATGGTTCTCAATGGCTGGAACTTAGCATTGTAAACGGACCAAATGCGCAATCCAATACAGTCCTCGTTGATGAGCCCCGGTCCGACGGCGTCTTTGGAACGATCAGCACCGTCAATCCAGCCCTCCTCACCGTAGTTGTTTTGCTCACGGCGGGTTTGATTGCTCTCTTGGTGTTCGGATTGCGCAGAGAGATGCCTCCTCCAACAAGGCCGGTACACGCACCAATAAAAGACATCACAAGCATACCTGCTCCAGCTCCAGCTTCGGGGCCTTACGGGGAAGATGAACACGCTCGTTCGCCGGGTGAAAACCCCTACCAATGAGGCCTCCACATCAGGGGTCGCATTGAAATGCGAGCGGTTCACACCGGCGTTTGGAGGGAGTAGGAGGACCGCTGACAGAGTTCGACTCTGAGGAAAGTCCCCTCTCCAAAGTGCAGGCGGCTACCATAAGGAAGCAAACAGAAATGGTTGGGTCAAGGCTGCAGAAACGAACGATGCAAGGTGTGTACAATGACGTTGAAAGACCGAGGTTGCCTTGTTGTCGATGAGACGAGCCACCCCGCCGGAGCAAGTCCAAACCGTCCCGTTGACTCGGCACGACGAGGGACAGGTAGGATGCACAGTTGAATGCGGTCGCCGAAAGGTAACAGAAAGGGGCTTACTCCCTACTCCCTCCTCCATTCTGTTCCAGCGAAAGTGTGCCTGGGATGACGGCGTCCATCGGCTTCATCACCGCTGAATCACCAATTGCAATGCCTTCTCCGAAATCAATCCAAGATGGATGACCGTTTATTTTTGCCCGGGCTACATGTTCCGCCGTAATTACGGCTGGGAGCAAGAACGTGCTGGTGATAAAGGCGAAGATGATCAACAGGCACATGAGCATAAAGAAATTCTCGAGTCCAGGGAAAGCAGCTAGGAAGCCAGCTGCAATACCTGATACTGTGGTAATGGTCGTTTCAAAGATGGTTTGCCCCGTTTCCTCAACCGCTGAAGCCATCCCTTCGGGTGTTTCACCTTCCTCACGAATTCTGTGCATGACGTGAATCGAGTCATCAACACCGATGCCGAATACAATGGTCCCAATCATCGCCGTGAAGATGTTGACGTTGACGTCACCACTTTGCATCAGCAAGGGTTGCCATAAAATTACCACGGCCACCGGTATCATCGTATAGACGCCTAATCGTGGTGAGCGGAACACAAACATCAGCAGAACTGTGAGGACAAGAAGGGTCAGCAATGTGGTGGTTGATTGCGTGTCGTGAATACCTTCGTTGATGTCCAATGAAACCGGTAAGCCGCCGGTGAGGAGGGATGTTCGCGTGTTGAGCAGCTTTGGCCCCTCTCCCAGGATGTCGTCAATTTCGTCCCGAAGTTCACCGGCGACGTTGAGGTTCATGTAGGGCTGAGACACGTAGACGATGGCCTTGGTGCCACCTTCGTTCATCAGCATAGAGCGCACCTCCTTTGACAACGTATCAAACGCTACGTTCACCATGTCTTTTCTCAGAGATTCACGTTCACTGAGTGGAACCAAGGTCCATCCAGCACAGTTCGGGTCAAACAGGTCTTCGCTCTCCCAGCATGGATCGTGAAGCAGGTCCCAAAGAGAACCATCCCCGAGCGTAAGGCCATCGGCCACCGTGATGGTGGCGGGGACCGCTTTGAGGAAAGTAATGATGCTAGTGGTGGATGTTTCTTCTACTCCATCGACGTCTTGCTCAACCACATCAATGGAGTCAAGAACTGGTAAATCCCGTATGTTCTCGGTATTGTTGTTGTTCGGCCGGGTTGAAGCGTCGTAGATGAATAAGGAGGTTTGACCACTGCTGAATTGCCGTGAATATTCAGCCAGTGAATTAAGCGAATCAATCCCATCAGGAGCCTCAGAAGAACCCGTGATTGGTTCGTTCAGTTTATCCATGTTGGCTACACCGTAGGCGGTGACTGACCCTGCGATGAGGATGATTAGGAGAAAACTCTTGACTGGCACTTTTCCAATGTTCTTCCAAACGCTTGGATTGCTTCGTTTGTTGAATTTGAGCATCCAAGCTAAAGTTGGTACCAACACGATGCTCAGTATCAGCGTTGATGAAATTCCAATGACCAACGTCACTCCGACGGAACGTATCGGAGAGATTGGGACGATGAGAGGGGCGATAAGCACCGAGAACCCGACGATGGTGGTCATGGCTGAGAGGAAGACGGCGACACCGGTTGAACGGGTCATTTCCATGACACAGGATTTGTAGAAGTCAATGTCCCACAAATCTGGGACTGGCTGGTCGGGTTGGCCACGCTTGCGAAGACGTTCATTCAAGTCGTGCGCTTTGTCGATTTCTTTGCGCCGAACTTCCTCGATTCGATTGACCATGTGGAGCGCATAATCTACACCAAGGCCAATGAGGATAGGGAATGTAGCGACAATCATCGGTGTAAGGGTGATGTTCATGATTACCGATGAACCAAATGTAATGGCCAGAGCCATCATAATTGGCGTTCCTGTAATGAGGACAACCTTGGCGGAACGATGGAGGGCAGTGATGACCAAGACAGTGAACAGAACAGACCAAGGAAGAATCATCAACAAGTCTTCGTAAATGGCGTCTGATATGTCCTCCAAAACCTTCGTCAAGCCTGTCACGGTGATTGTATCGGTGTTTCTGAACTCGGATGGGCGGTTATCGATGATGTCTTGAAAATGATTGAGCAACGCAGAGAAATCCTCCCAATCCCCGGTGACCGATGGGTTGTGATGCATGCCAACCACGATGGCCGTGGTGTCCCATATGCCGTCTCCGTCCATGTCGTTGGTGTAATTTCCATCGCCGTCGCTGTCCACGGTAGGATCCATGTCGTTCGTGTCCTTGATGAGCGCCTCAAAAGCGCCGTTTGACTCCTCAATGATTTGGTCAATGCGGTCTTGACTCGGAATGGCATATTCGCCCCCTTCTGGTATTGAATCGCAGTCCAGAGCAATTGGTAAGCGATTGTTTACTCCATGCACACAAAGCGAATTATTGAATCGTCCATCAGCCGAATTAATTTCCTTAATGACTTGGGCGGGAGAGATGATCCAGAGCACACCGTCGTTTCGGCCAGCGTCTGTTTTGTCAAAATCCATGCCTCGGCTTGTTGAGTCGCCACCAATGTTCCTGTCGTCTCCTTCCAACCAACTGATTTCATTGAGGACCACTTCATCCGTGATGTTCGTGGTGTCGTTTGGATTGTTGGCATTGGGCGTCGTAATGTAAATCACGGCCAAGTCGGTGGACCATTCTGTTCGAACTTCAAGCAGCAATTCGGTGGATGACGCTCCATCTGGAAGAAAGATTTCGACGTCATCGTCAATTTGTTCCTCAAATGCCATGCCTTGTTGGGCAAAGACGGCACTGATAATGACAAACAGGGCGAGAATCGTTCCTGGCGATGCAAGAACGGTGCTGTAGAGGCTATCGAGCCGATTTGAGAAGGTTTCCTTCGCTGCAATGGACGCTCGTTCAAGAGCGTGGCGAAGGGCGTCCAAGGCGGAGGCTTCGCTGTCCATGTTGGGTGGAGGTCAAGGTGGCTCAAGAATCATTCCGCTCAATGCGGAGGATTTCAAACGGTTCAGCAAGCGTCGTAGGCTTCAATGAGGTACTTCGTAATTGGACTCGTCCAAGCAAGTTCGCTGATTCCCTCTTCACCTTCAACTGCATAGATCCTAACGACGTCCCTCACCCTGACGTTGCCGTCTGAAGAGCGTGCGAGAATCATAGCCGCTTTGATGGGTTTACCGGTGCCGTGCGGGTCATAGACCGTATCAAGAGCTTCTTCAAGGAACCATTCGGCTTTGCCGCCTGGGTCTCCTTCGTAGGTTTTCTTGGGCTTCTTTGCACCAAATAAACCACCTGACTTGGGTTTGGCGGGGGAAGGTTTGCTTTTCTTTGGTGCGGCTTTGGTTGCAGCGGCTGCCTTGCCTGACTTTTTGGTATCTTTCTGAGCCTTTTTTGGTTCTTCAGATGCTTTTTCAGCGGCCTTTGGTGCTTCCTCTTTTGCCTTTTCAACCGCCTTTTTGGCGTCAGCAAGTTGGTCTTGCAAGTCCTGAATTTTGTCTCGGTAGGTGTTGTCCAGGTGCATCAAACAGGAACGCATGGCGGCTTCCAACTGGATGGTTAAAACGACGGCAGATGCATCGCTCCACTTTTTCCACTGGAGCATGGCATTGGCATGAATGTCTGAACCGCATTTCGGACAGAAACTCTTGTTTGGAGGCTGCATAATGGGGACGGTTTGCAAGGCATCATTGGCGGGAAGTACCAATCCTTGAGACACTTTGAGAACCTCGAGCGTTGCTTTTCGGCCAAGGTCCATGGCTTCGGAAAAGGTCTCGTCTTGCTTGTCAAAAGCACCTGCGTTTTTCAGATCCAAAAGTTTACTTCCGCCCGTAGCGATTTCAACCGCAGCATTGGCTGCTTCATGGTCCCACTTCGCAGCTTGGAGGGCGGGAGCAACTTCTTGGGTGGTTGGTGTCGAAACCTCTCCAGTTGGAGGGAGTTCGCCATCGTCGGCAGGGGCAGCAATGCCAAGAGCGATGGGGTCTGCACCGTCCTCAATCTTGGCGATCATGTCAAATTTTTCAGCCATGGAGAGGTCTTCTCGGAGCCGAATCACATCTTTGAGTTGGTTCAGGTCATGGCCTGTGGCCGTGATGGGCCCTTGCTGCGCCAAATTGTGTCCACAGGACAAACAAAATTTGGCAGACACTTCCACGCCTGCTTCGCACGTTGGACAATACACGCCGCCCATAGACTAGGAACACCGGTTACACCTTTTGAATGGTGTGTAGAAACAGGATTGATTTTCCCCTCATTTCCAAGTTCATCTACGATGGCGAGTTCGACGCCTTTCGGACGAGGTCAAGAATTTCTTCTTGATTGCAATTGGAAAGGATCGGTGCCAGTCGAGGCCCACGTTCCGCCCCCATGAACAACGCATAACTTGCACGATACACATCACGCATTCCGGCTCCGGCCTCCTGGCCCGCATTTTTGAAGGCCGCCGTGATGCCTTCTGCCGTCCACTCTGTTGAGCTGAGTGTTCGTGTGAGAGCATCGATGACACGGCGTTGGTCATCGTTGAGCAAGGCGAGGGCCGCAGCGTCAGGCTCAGTGCACAAGTCAACTTTCATTTCCTCTGGGAAATGGCCTGAAGCGATCCAAGAACGCATGCGTGTCAAACGGTCTTGAAGTTGTCTCGAGGGTTGTTCAATGGCTCCCGAGGCCTGAAGGCTTGCCCAGACTTCATCGTCATTGGGTTTGATTTGCGCAAGGAGAGCCAAGTGCCTGAAACTGACCGATGTTGCCAAGGAGCGTCCTTGTTCATCGATGGCTGAGAGCTCCAAGGCTACCTTCGCATCTTCAAGTTGAACTTTTTTTCTCCGGCTGAGTGAATCGTCTTGCATCTCAAGGTCAAAGTCTCGAGCTGAAAGCCGTTCAAATTCGTCCGCAAGATTAACGAGTCCCATCCCAGTATCAAATTCTATAGCCTTGTTGGGTTTTGAATTGGCGATTAAAAAACGAAGAATTTCAGGCGGTACTAGGCGAAGGGCTTCAACAGGCCCGACCGTGTTTCCCGTTGATGATGACATGGCACCTTGGCCACGCAAACTGATCCATTCATACGTCAAGGGTACCGGTGGCTCATGTCCGAAGAGAACAGCGATTTCTTTTCCGGTATCGTACGATCCCCCTGCAGCTCCATGGTCCTTGCCAAATGGTTCGCACGTGATGGAGTTGAACCCCCATTTGGCGGGCCAATCCAAGCGCCACGGAAGTTTTCCTTCACCCTTCTCGATGTTTGATGACCCGCTTTCTCCGTGGCTATCAGTCCAATGTACATGTGGGTAATCGTATCCCGTGATGGTTAAACCGTCGAGCGAACCCTTGGAGTCCAAGGGTTGCCACGGGAACCATGAGGCTGGAAGTTCACGCCCGGAAACACGTTCCATGATTTCACGCATGGCTCCGGGTTGGTCGCAGGCAATGCGGGCGGCCTGGCTAAATCTTCCCGATTGGTATGCCTCAAGATTCGGGAGCAAACGGGGGACAACCCCGATTTGTTTCAAGGCGTCCAGGAATGGAACCAGAAAATGGTCTCCATAGGTCCATCCTTCCTCATTGAAACGTTTCCAATCTGGTTTTCCATTGGCATCTGGGGCTGGTATCGAACCAAGTTGATGCCCGATGAAATCTTCGTATGTTGGGTCAAGGAAAGGGTAGACCTTTCGGAGGGGGTCGGCGTTGTCAACCACGAAAACCAGTTCTGCTTCCATTCCTGCCCGGCGGGCCGCACGAGCGATCATGTCGCCAGTGAGAATCTCACGAAGATGACCAATGTGGAATTCACCGCTCGGAGTGATGCCGGTCGCCACGATGTGTTTTTGACCGCGCTCAGCGAGCCGCTTGGCCATGACATCGCTCCAGTGCATACGCCTTCACCTCAAACCACAACAGCGCGAACCAAGCCGCGGAGAGGTACATCATCGATTTCATTGCGCGTGGTCTTGTTGACCAATACAATCGCCAAGCCGACTTCCCCACCTGCTGCCCTGATGGATTGAATCGTTTTGGACATCGTTTTACCCGAAGAAAGTACATCATCAATGATGACAACCCGCTTACCAGCCACCTGGCCGTATTTGTTGGACAATGAACCGCTCCCTTCTCCTTCGTCAGTTGTACGGAACACCGTCATGTCTGATTCCAGGACTCTGGCGACCTCGTAAGCAAACGCAATACCGTTGATGGAAATGCCTACCACTGTGTCAATGTTGTCGTAGCCAAGCTCTTCATCGGCGACATCTGCCATGATGGAGCCGACAGCAGCAATGCGTTGAGGCCGTACGCCGAGGGTTCTCCAACCAATTCGGACATCGCTGGGCCGTTCGCTATCGCCCGTTCCAGAGAGGAGCCATGTGATGGTATCTTGGGAGAGGGAAAGTTCATCCGCAATCTGTTGTGTGTTCAACCCCTCCTTCATGAGGCTGGATGCATAGGCTTTCAATTCTTCAATGCTCAAGACCATGGTGCTCGTTACCTCCTGCCGTGGAACGCACATCAATGCTTTCATGTTGTCCGGTCTTGGGGCGAAAGTCTTGAAGGGAGGAAGCCACGGGCAGAAATCATGGCGGACTTTGATTATGAGAGCCTTCTCGACCGAGCCCGCGAGAACATTCCTGAGGAAATTTCCTCACGTACCCGATGGCGCCTCCCCGCCCCACAAATCATGATTGAGGGTTCTAACACCATTTTCAGGAACTTCAACGAGGTTGTTTCAATGATGGACAGGGACGATAATCACGTCTACCAATACATTCTGAACGAACTTGGGACATCCGGCTCCCGAGATGGGCCTCGTGCTCGCTTCAAGGGGCGCATTCCTCCAAAGCGCATCAAAACCACCATCGCCAATTATGTGAACACGTACATCAAATGCAGCCAATGTGGCGCTCCAGATACGCACTTCGTGAAGGAAGACCGAACCACCTTGCTAAAGTGTCAAGCCTGCGGTGCAACACGACCCGTAAAACTTTGATCAGGGCAGGTGCTTCGTGGTCGTTTCGACCTCTGGTTTTTTTACCGCAGGGAACGCTTCGGCATAGCCTGCTTTGACAAACCCAATGATCTCTTGTTCTTCGCTGTTGATGCCGAGGTTGGTGTAGGTCTCGGCATGGCGGGTCAGCCCACCAGTTGACCATTTTGCCGCTACACCATTCCCCCAAAGGGAGAGCACCATGTTGTGGAGGGCGCAAACACTTGCCGCGTAATCCTCCTTCTCTCGAAAGGGGTCCTCGGGGCTGAGGCGGCTGGTCACTGCCACCAATAATGGCGGTTGCATTACTTTCCCAATGGCTCGTTTGACATCTTCTTCTGGGGTGGTCGAGTTCTTTTGTTCCGACTTTACAGCGGATAGATGCGCAATGGTGGGGGTCAATATCTGTCGCGTTTCCGGACCGAGAATGTAAAACTTCCATGGGTGTGTATGTTTGTGGCAAGGCGCTTGGTTGGCAGCCCGTAGTGCCTCATCGACAATCCCTTGTTCAATGATTTGATCGGTGAACCTATGGACCGTTCTTCGGCTTCGTAGCACCTCTTGGAAATCAGCCATGTTGCTCTCCTCAAAGTAGGTCAATTTTTGCTGCAAGGATAAAATCTGACCGTGTTAATCCTCCAACGTCGTGAGTCCAGATTTTAACCGAGGCCGCGCCCCATCGCAGGGAAAAATCGGCGTGATGGTTTTCGGCTTCACAAATTTCACCGGCTTGGTTGACAAAGGCTAGAGCCTCTGCAAAATTAGCAAAAGCGTAGGTGCGTTGAATGAACGTATCCTCGTGAAGCGACCATTCTGTGTTCACTTCTCTAAGCAGGTCGAGAATGGCTTCCCGTCCAAGACTTGTTTGCCCTTGATGGGTGGGCGTGCACCGGTCCTCGGCGAGGGAGATGTGCTCAACCCCAAAGGTGCGAATCGTCGTTTCCTTTGGTTTCTTTTTCGACCTTTTCGTGAAGTTTTGACCGTCGCTTCATGTCCTCTCGTTCGAAGGCTAGAAGTTCCTTGTCATCGATGTAAGCAGGTCGTGTGTGGGCGATGAGGACCATCTTGACAATGACTTCACGGGATATAAATTCGCACTGCCCATCCTCGGTCAGAATCTCGAGGCTGGTCTTTCCAGAGGAGATGAGGCGGCCTCGAATGTAAGCATCCTCCGGGTTAGCAAAGGCTTGGACGTTGAGGTGGAGTTCTACCAAGTCATCTCGTCGAAGGCCTTGGCGGCGCTCAAGCAAATCTCCTGTGTGCACTGACTTGAGGTCCTCAAGTTTTGGTGAACCCATGTCGTCCCACATCGATTTAGCCCAATCAGGTAGGTTTACACTCTTCTTCTTCGCCATGGACTGCACCAACCGGCGAGCGTACTTGAACCTCCCCCTTTGGCTTCCCCAACCGTCTCAACACGGGATAGTTCATGAAGGGAAGGCGGCGGCCTTAGGTTGGGGCACCTGCATGAAAGTCTCTTGGCGCACACTTGGTACGGTCTTGCTTGAGGAGGAAATCCTCGACAAGGCCTTCTCCCGTGCCAAGAAAGCCGCTGACCGTGTTGACGATTCCGATCGAATCTTTCGTGTTCGGAAGCAAATGTCTCGTATGGTTCAAACGGCTGCTGATATCATTGCGACTGAATTCCAGGAATTGGTGGCTGCATGGCCGTCCCTGGACCAGTCTCCGCTTTTCGATGTCGCGATGATCGATGCTTGCGTTGGATGCGATGAATACCGCAAAAACCTCGCTACCCTTCAATGGGCCTCAAAACAGGTCCAACGCATTGCTTCGCAAAACGCAAAGAAAATCATACGAACTGGGCGAACTGATTTGATGCATGATGCCCGAAGGGAGGCCTATGGGCGAATTTCTTCCATCATGCGCCAGGTTGCCCCTTCCCTGATTTGGTTGAGCGAAACCCGGGAAACTCTGAAGCGGCTTCCAAGGGTGGACCCAGTTTCGCCTTGTATTGTTGTTTGTGGGGCTCCTAACGTTGGTAAATCAGCCTTTATCTCCGCCCTTAGCACAGGGAAGATGGAAGTAAACCATTACCCGTTTACGACCAAACAGATTCACGTCGGCCATTTTGTGCATCGGCGATTACAGTACCACATGGTGGACACGCCGGGTCTGTTGGATCGGCCGATGGAGGAGCGAAATCACATCGAGATGCAAGCCATTGCTGCGCTCGAGAACGTTGGCTCGCTGGTTCTCTTCCTGGTCGACACGAGCGAATCCTGTGGAACGCCTCTTGAGGAGCAGATGAACTTGCTCGATGAAGTGCGCTCTCTTCTTCCTGAGACTGAACTGATGCAAGTCAGTTCAAAAGCAGATTTATTGAAACCACTGCCTTCCATGTGGGATGAGGTCGCTCTGCATGAGGCAGAATGGCGCGAAGCCGGTTCGGAAGGTGAACCTGAACTTCCTTTGCTGATGGACGAGCATGGGAGGGTATGCTTGTCGGCCACTGAAAACGTCGGGCTCGATGCCATGCGTCTTGAAATTGTTCGAAAAGTAAAGTCGGCAAGGCCCAACAATCCAATGGAACTTCCAGACGGCTGGTACCGCAAAGATGTGTGATCACATCGATTCCAAAGCGACCAAGCCGAGGGCTTCCATCCCAGCTTTGAGCGCCTTTCTAGCCATCTCCGAAACGGCGAAGAAAAACGGGTTCACTTGCCCCTGGTCGATGACATAGCAGTCTCTATAGAACATGTTGTAGGCCATAGAAAGTTGGAGCATGTAATTGGCGAAGAGGTTGGGTCGATGTTCCTTGACCACTTTTGATAATCGGTCGTCATGGACGAGAAGCGTTCGCAACAATTCCACGAGACCAACCGGCATTTCTCCGTTGTAGGTTTCGATTTGGGGTGGGTTGTGAATGAACGACGCATCAGCAGCTTCCACGTTGCGACGGATTGAACACGCCCTGGTGTGGCTGTACATGATGAACGGTGCAGACCCCGCTTCGAAACTTAGAGCGTCTTCCCAACGGAACGTGAACCCCTTTTCTGGACTAACGCTGATGATGTTGAACCGCACGGCGGAGGTGCCAACTGCCTCGGCAATGGCCTCCATTGTTGCTGGGTCGAGGTCGGGCCGTCGCTCGTTGAGAACTTCCGTTGCATGTGCTTGAGCCTCCTCAAGCAGGTCATCCATGAAGACAACGTTGCCACGGCGTGTTGACATTTTTCCTTCAGGGAGTTTGATGAAGGAATAAAACATTACTTCAGGACGACGTTCTCCGAGTTCTTCCAGTGTGAGGCCGACTTGTTGAGCCTGCAGTCGGTGGTCCTCGCCAAGGACGTTGATGAGTTCATTGCATTGCGTCCATTTCCAACGGTGGTAAGCAATGTCTCGGGTAGCGTACAACGAGGAGCCGTCTCCACGCCGATAGAAGAATTCTGTTTTCCCTTTTAGTCCACGTTGACCAAGGTCGAGGTAGTTGGCGCCATTTTCAGCGACTCCGTTGATCTCCAAATCCCCCAGTTCCTTCATCAAGGCTGCTACATCGCCGTTGGTGACAAAAAGTGATTCTTTGGTGAAGCGGTCGTAGTGGATGCCAAGTCGACCTAAGGTTGTCAGCATGCCATCAAGGACGGGTTGGTAGGCCTGTTCGAATGAATCCAGCACACTTTGATCACCGTGTTCGCTGGCATGGACGAGGGTTCCAATGGCCGTTTCAATCGCCTGTGAATCAGCGCTGTCTTTTCGGCGAAGTTGTGCCGCTTGGTACCAACGAACCCGTTGGTGGTCGGCTTTTTCAGCCCATTGTGGATTGATTGGTTCTCGGTCTGCAAGTAAAGTCTCAACCTCTTCCTCGCTCATGTTCTCAAGCGCCCATGCAAGAACTGCGACTTGTTTGCCCATGTCGTCCACGTAGTATTCTGCCGTTACCTTGTTGCCCCAAAGCCTGTGCAAGCGGACCATTGTGTCTCCGAGAATGGCGTTTCGAGCACGACCCACATGGAAAGGACCGTTCGGGTTGGCCGAAGTGTGTTCGATGAGGACTTCCCTTCGTTCATCATCTGACCGTTGTCCAATGATGCCGCTCAAGAGTTGTTTGGCAAGCCACGCTGGGGAGGCGGTAATGTTGAGAAAACCATTCAACGCTTCAACTTCGTGGATTGCTTCGTGTTCCTCGATTTTCTCGCTCAATTTTTCGGCGATGGCTACAGGAGCCATCCCTAAGGTTTTGGCAAATTGAAAACAGGGCAGAGATAGGTCGCAAACCGGTGGCCATGTGTGTCCGCTTGACGGTTGGAGCATGCTCCCAACCAAACCGGCATCAACTCCTAGGTCTTCAACCGCCTTCTCGATTAACGACTGAATGTTCGATTTGAGCAATTGCATATCTTCACCTCACATCATGGGGTAGCGCAAAATTGCCGCCAATCCACCAAAGCCCTGCATGAGTTGGGACCCTTCTTCTGTGTCCACAGAGATGTATGTCACTTGTGAGTTACTGTCTTCGGCTAGCGATGTGAGCGAGTCGATGATGGAATGGCTAGCCAATTCCTTGATCGAATCACTGGATGCTCCACACGACGGGCAGGCAGGAAGGGCTTGTTGGGGGGTCAGGCGAGCCTCCCACGTCTTCTCAGAACCATGTCCACATTTTTTGCATTGCATTTGGATGATATTGCCTCTTAATCCTTCGGAAATAAGGAGTGTGTCCACGGCTCCTCCTTTCAGAGCTTGGTTGATCATCATTTCACCATAGGTGGCTTTGGGATGTGCTCGAACCAATTCTTCAAGGAAGCGGTTCATCACTTGCCGTTCTGCATCCAACTCAATTTCACCCATTAATGGGCCTGCGTTTTCCACCAACTCGCGAACTCCAGATTCGTTTGAATACCCGACATCAAAGGTCGTCTTGGCAATTTTCTTTCCGACTTCGTGGTGGAAGTAGTCATTCTTGACGACGAAATCTTTGGTAGCTCCTGGTCCACCAACGATGACGGCCTGTATGTTTTCCAAGTGCGGTAGCCAATACGAGGATGCGTGTTCGGTGGCTCGCTTGAAGAAATTGTGAGCCGCTTCCTCAATCAGTCGTTCGAAACGTTGTGCCGATTGCCCACCTTGTCGGTGTTTGCCCATGATGTTCGAAACGAGGTGTTCTTGGACGTGAATGCGTTTCCCAGTGGCGATGCCGTACGCTGCTTCAGCACGGTCGATGACAAATAAGCCGTACGATTTCTTGTCCACCAACATCTCCTCAAGTTGGGTCAATTCAAACTTGGAGTCGCATCGGTAGCGGAATGAAACAAGCGTTTGAGGAGGTTCTTCAACCACGATATTCACCATCCGGCTCTTGTTGTTTCCAACGATGATGGAGCCCACAAAGATGGCCAATCCGTGTTCACCTGGTGTTTTGAATCGGGAGAGTGTAGAAATGGCGGATTCGATGGCGCCTTGGACGTTTTTTCTGGTGCCCTTTGATTTGATGTTGGCGGCTTGGCCGTGTTCGTTCTGCAGCATCCCTCTGGCGTCGGAGATTTGTCGGTCTGGTGGGATAATGAGGGTAACCAGTTCTGTTCCAAAGCCCTTCATTTCTCGGAGGTCCTCCAAGGCCAGCTTGAGGCGCATCCGCCGCGCTGACAACTTGGCATCATCTGACATAGTGCTCCCTCTTTTGCTGGGCAGAGGCGTGGCACTTCAAACCTCCCACCGCTTCGAAGCAGTTTGACGCTTGTAAGCCCAGGTCAAGGGATAGGATGAAAGCATGGGCGCGATGGAAGAGAGTCATGAGACCGGTCCATGTTGTTGCCCTTGGTGGCAGCCTCCTTCGTCCGGAAGAAGCCGATGCGCGGTCCATGTGGATGGGGCAACTTCGCCAACTCATGGTCCACTTGGAAGGAAACGAACGGCGGATTGCATTGGTGGTCGGCGGTGGGTTGCCTGCCCGCGAGGGAATTGCATTGGCCAAGAACACCGTCTCGGATACCCATCGACTTGATGAGATTGGTATTGCAGGAACCCGCCTTAACGCTACAGTTCTCCAGCAGATCCTGCTGGATATTGGATGCGATGTGGCGCCGTCTGTGCCCCACACGATCGACCAAGCCAGGGTTCTTCTTGAGGCACATCATATCGTGGTGATGGGTGGTACTGTCCCTGGCCATACCACTGACACGGTGGCAGTGAAACTCGCTGCGGTCGTTCACGCTCGCCATTGCATCATCGCCACCAACGTCTCTCATGTGTTCACGAAGGACCCTCGGCATCACGATGATGCTGAAGCCTTGACGGAAATCACCCTCAAGGAACTTGGTGCCATCGTTGGGGTGGGTACTCCCCTCGAACCGGGTGCATCTGCGGTGGTTGATCCTGTTGCGGTAAAGGTAGCCATGGAAGCGGGTTTGGACCTCGCAGTCCTCGATGGGCGAGACATTCGACTTCTCGATAATGCTCTGGATGGTCAACCGTTTGACGGTACCATCATTCATGCCCGAGGTGATTAAAATGGTCGACGCAAGGAAAGTGAAAGACATGGTGGCCAAGAAATCCAGCCAATTCATGGGCAGCATGACAGGTACGGGAAAAATGCCTCCACACAAGCATTGCAGAATTTGCCATGACCCCATCCCCGTCAAAGCAGAACCGAGGGTTTGCAAAAATCAGGAATGCATTGGCCAGCACGAAAAGGACGAGAAGAACCAGAAAGCCGTGAGGATTGCCATGTTTGTTTTCTTTGGTATTTTTGCTATACCCTACATCCTCGTTCTCGTGACGAGGGTTCTCGGATAGTGTTCAGTCCAGTCCGAATTCTCGGACGAGAAGCAGACGTAGGAACCGTTGTGCACTTTGCAACACCAATCCGGTAGCCATGAGGGAAAGTCCGAGCAGGCCAATCCAGATCGCTGAAAAGCCAGAGCCAATGATGGTGTCGAGTTGCAATGTGAAATCTTGGGCCGTCCGAGTCCCCATGGCGGCTCCCGTTGCCAAGAGTCCAAAACCAGGGATGCCCAAAACCAGCAATGGTTTCTTTTGAGAGAGGGACAGAATGGCCCAGGTCATGACGGTGAATCCGTGGGATACGGCGGTGAAATTTGAGCCCTTAGGAACATCGTAGCGAATGACCGTTGGGACTTCCAAGACCTTCAGTTGTTTTTCATGGGCGTCCTCAAGCATTTCAAGGGAAAGCTCCATGCCTTCCGAATCAAAACGGAGGCGTTCAAGGGCGGTGCGTGAAAATGCTCTGAATCCTGATTGCGTGTCCTTGATGCCCAAATCGCTTGATAGATTCGAAGCAGCGGTGATGACTTTGATTCCGAGCCTCCGGTATGCAGGCATGTCAGTGCCTCCTCCGCCATCAACAAAGCGAGATCCGATGGCAAAGTCTGCTTCTCCATCCAAGATGGGTTTCAGGAGCTTCGGAATATCGCTGGTCTCGTGTTGCCCGTCGGAGTCCAAGAGAACCAAAGCATCAACGTCGAGTTCGGAGGCACGCAAGAAGAGGGTTTTCAGGGCTCCCCCGTAGCCTCGATTGACCCGATGCCGAATGACGGTCGCCCCGCAGGCCTCGGCGATTCGAGCGCTGGAATCGGACGAACCATCATCGATGCAAATGACTTCATCGACGTACCGAAGAGCCCGTATGACAACCGACCCAATGGTCTCTTCCTCGTTGTACATAGGCATGCCTGCAACGATGTGCGGCTTGGCCGCATGTGGCATGTTGTCCTCTTGAGGCACGGCTTTCCGTTTGCATGGTTCTATATATGGATGTTTAAAAAAACGAAGAAAACAAAAGCATTGGCCGTTCCAACAACCTTGGTCGTTTGAGCAGCAGTGTAATTCTCAGAGAGAAGGAATTCACAAACAAGGCGGATGCCTCAGTCGTGCAGTTGGGTGACGGTGGTTACAGCACGTTCTCCCGAGAGCACCTTTTGCAAGGCCGCCATTGAGATGACCAGTGGGACGTAGGATTGACCGTCACTGGTCATGTAGGTGCTGCAATCAGCGAACGCTGCGGTGTTCACGGAGAGCTTGAGGGCTCCACCAGCATTGCTTCGTCGGACGTAGCCCACCAAGATGTTGTTTTCCACCATCTCCGGTGTGTTTTTTGATTCATTTTTTGTCATGTATTCACCTCCTCTGTGGCATGATTGCCCAGGAATTTAACCATCCACCTCAACGCTTATGAAAGCCTTCAACGGTTTGATGGTTGGAACCATTTGCCTTATACGAACGGTTTTCGTCGTCGTTTCATGCGAGCCTTGGTAACGGGTGGAGCCGGCTTTATTGGGTCCCACCTCATCGACCGTTTGGTGGCCAGGGGCGATGAGGTTGTTGTCATTGACAACCTTTCAAGCGGCCATACCTCGTTTGTTCAAGAGCACCTTGATTCTGGAAAAGCCGTTCTGGTTGAGGGCGACATTTGTGTTCCTCATGACATTACCAAGGCCATGGCCATGGACATTGACTGCGTCTTTCACCTCGCAGCGAACCCGGACATTCGTCTTGGCACTCGAATCACGGATACCGATCTCAAACAAGGGACGGTCGCCACGTACAACATCCTAGAGGCCATGCGCATCAATGGGGTGAAGAAGATCGCTTTTGCCTCGAGCTCGGTGGTGTACGGAGAAGATGCACCTCTACCTACCCCCGAATCTCACGGTCCATGCATGCCGATTTCACTCTACGGTGCGAGCAAGCAAGCCGGTGAAGGTCTCATTAGCAGCTGGGTGGGTACCTTTGGTTTGCAAGCCTGGATTTTCCGATTCGCCAACATCATTGGAGCACGCGGAACCCATGGTGTCATTTTTGATTTCATCCACAAGCTCAAGAAAGATCCTTCTCGGTTGGAGGTTCTCGGAAATGGCCTTCAAGAAAAATCTTACATGGAGGTCGGCGATTGCGTCGACGGGATTCTTCATGTGATGGAGCAAGCACAAGAGCCGTTGAATCTGTACAACCTCGGCAGCCACGACACCGCATCGGTCCGTCGCATTGCCGAAATTGTGATTGATGTGACCGGTTGCCAGGGTGCAGCTATCGAATACACTGGTGGGGACCGAGGATGGGCCGGAGACATTCCAAGAGCACGGCTTGGCATTGAAAAAATGATCAATTCCGGGTTTGATGTCACCATGAACAGCGATGAGGCCATACGCCACACCGCTACATGTCTTCTCGACGAAATTGGACTGGAGTGAACCTCATGAAACACGATATTGAAGCAGATGTACGAACCGATACAGCCATCAAAGTGG
>VMHT01096338.1_pt1 | contig 27118 bp, 49 predicted proteins | sample 4693611 | NCBI WGS metagenome assembly VMHT01 (sample SAMN12280063, study PRJNA550983) | marine metagenome | isolation source: seawater sampled from same location over 5 years 0.02-0.2 micron viral filtrate | place: USA: collected off the coast of southern California halfway between the port... ...
AACATCTTCACAGAGATTAAAGTAAGGAGAATTAGCGGCAAATTCAATACCGTCTCTTTTAAGCAGCCCGCATTGTTTCAAACGTGCGATGTGCCAATCTAATTTTTTATTTTCTATTAATTGCTGTTGATGTTCTCCTTGTAGCTTTGCATTTTTCAAACAACGCTCTTGAAATCTTTTATCAAGTGGCATTGAAAAAGTTAAACTTGCACCGACATTAAGTGAGAAATTATCTTTTTGTCCTGTTCTTGTTTGTTGATGATAAATAATATTTCCATCATCATCATAAACTGGTGCATCATATAAATATTCTCTAGGTTTTTGGAACGTATGTGAGTCAGTAATGAAGGGAGAAAATGTAACCATTGGCCCCTGACAAACCACTCCACCACCGTATTGGTTCTGTATTAGGTTTCCTTGTAATGTTTGTATTGCCATGTTAGTTAAACTGGCTGATGTATTAGCTACCGGTGCTGCTGTTTGTGATGTATTAGCTAACGCGCTTGAACTACTAAATAATATTATTGCGAGAAGACTGAGGTTGTTTCGGTAACACTTTCTAAGACTGTTGTTCGATTGATTGTTGTTATATTTTGAAGCGAAGGTCCAATGTAACTTTCTACATATTGAAACGCCTGACCTGGGTTTGCAATCGTGACGTTTGGTTTGTTTGTTAGGTCTGCACCTGTCCATGTATAACTTACTCCGTTAATCGTTTCGACAACTTCAGAGGGCGGCGGTGCAATGGTGTCACCATCAATAGCAATATTCGTTCCACTGATCGCATAAGTATGCCCACTGTTGAAATCAGTAGAGACGATAGTTTCAGTAACATTTTGTGTGGTGCGTGTGACTGCTGACATCGTACCAGAGGAAAAGTTAGGAACGACTGGTACAGCTAGGACTTGGGAGGTATTTAATATTAATAACAGTGGCAGATAGCGTTTCATCTATCTATCAGGATCCATAAAATGCAGCCATAAAAAGAAATGAAAAACAGCAACAAAGATTAAGCCAAAGAAGGCGACGATAAAAGGAATGTGCATTATTTGACGGTAAGACTTGTAACGACAGAACCAATAGCGGATGTGTTTGCACCTCCAGCCGTGAGTTCGATAACTCCAGCACTTGTAATTGTTCCAGCTAAATCATTAGCGACACCCCCTGACATCGTTAGAACTTCACCGTAAGCCGGCATGTCTTCAACTATTCCACTGCTGACATCTACACCTGAACCTATAGCATTTACAGCATCACCTTGAGTCCAACTTTCTGAGAAAGAAAAAGCTGAACCTACGGTATTTACGTCATACTCTCCGACATCAAGAGTTGCTGCTGTTGTAGCAGTACCAGCAGTTAGTTTCCCAAAGTGAGCATCAGTCGCAACTTTAATATTGGAACCTGAGACTGCATAAGTACTACCTATACGGTTGGCATCGGTATAAGCTCCATTAACTGAAAGCTGAGTTGAAGTTGTGATGTTATGCGTCATGTCTGCACTAGCAGGAGCCGCTAAGAAGAGTAATAGGAAGAGTTTGTTCATTTGAGTTTGCCTGTTACGGGATCAATTTCCTTTCCTGTAATTGGATCGGTCTTGATAACCTCGGCTCCAGTAATGGTCAAAGGAGTCTGTACTCTAATGATTTGTTCGCCACCTGTTGTATTGCTTTTGGCAATCATGGCTTCCATATCTTCTTTTGTAACACCGTTACCATTCTTCTTATCTTTAGCTGTAGCTAAACCAAAAGTCGAAAGGGCTCCTGTGAAGACACTGGCGATAAAAGTCGGATCGAAGTTTTGTTTCTGGAATCCGGGCAAATCAACGTAAGCCAATGTGAGTATGAAGCCGGACCAGACCACTATTCCTAAACGAACTGCCACACCGATCAATGCGACCTGCTCGTCCTTATCGGGAGTGATCTCCTGAAGCTTTCCAAAAACTCCTTTTTCTTTTTTTTTCTCTTCTGTTTTTGGCTCGTCTGTTTTGATTTCTTCGGTCATAATAAAAATCTAATCTTATTTAGATTAAATGAATGAAATCATTGCTGCAACCATAGGCGCCTCCGTTTCGATTGTTCTTATGGCAATTAGCAACATTACCCAACGCAGGGAGCGCGACGTTCGGGAGCTATTTGCAAGGATCAATAAGTTAGAAAAAGAAGTTGCAACACTTTCCGCTTCACCCTCATCAAGAAGAAGTAATTGGCGAACTTGATTTTTTGATTTATCGTTAGTCCTCTATCTCTTTTGAAAATGTCCACGAAGGAATGGTTCGTTCAAAATGAAAGGATGTTAAGAATGGAGCGACTGTATATTTTGGATCAGCGTCATTTGCCGACACATCCGCAACATGGCCTTTTCATAGGACTCGCAGAAAAGGCCGAAGAACTAGAAAAAGTGTTGGACGAAAATGAATCTAACTAAGTGCAAATGTTCTCATTGTCAAGCCATAGAAAGACAGCAAAAAGAAGCAGGACGAAGATGGGAAAAAAAGCAAGCACTTGTTTCTTATTGTAAAAATAGTTACTTTGAAAAAGGAGCTAATGATGCGGCTCTGATGTCTAAGGCGATGGACAGGTGAAAGGCTCTCAGGTTCCCCATACTGAGAGCTTTTTATTTGCGCCGCGCTTTATTCATGGCGGCTTCTTCTCTTTCCGATTTCAGCTCATAATAAGCGGCGAAATAAACTAATTCTTCATCTGTTAATTCTTGTCTTAACCTGCTCAGGGTCATCCCCAATTCAGTTGCAAGCATTAATTCAAAGTTGAGCCAGTTATCCGCCTTTAGTCTTTTTTTGCTTCTTCAATTGTTGCGTTTCCATTTTCATCAACTCCAAAAAGAAACAATTCCAACTCGTTTAAAATCTGTTCAGGTAATCGGCGTAATGCTGCAACTTCGCCAATAGAAAAAGCCTTCGTTCCGTCCTCCAGCTCCGCCTTCTCTATCAACATATAAGTTGACATCTTTATTGCTTCGTCTGTTCCTGCCCTGCCTTGAACGGCAAGACGGTCGGCGCGGGTAATAGGTTTGAAATATAAATCCAACAAATGTTTCTCGTCGATAATTAGTTCATATTTACGACGGCTATTCATGTCAAAAGCGGCCGATAAAATATCAGCCGCCCTTTGATCTGTCTTCTTTGTTGCCATGAAAAAATTATCTTAATAAGATAATTCTACACAAGAAAGACTGTTTAGGTTGTAACGGAGTTCGTGATCGCGCCAGAAGCTTGGAAGTTGACAGAGCAAGTTTCAACTTCGTTTGTTGTCGCGCCGAAATCTACGCTTGTGATGATTCCGCTGAATCCAATTTTCCTTGTGCTGTCGAGATAAAGTTCAAACGCTGCGTCAGCAGGGTCGGAAGCAGTCAACGCTTCGACAATAATTTCTCCAGCTCCAGTTGATGCGCCGGGTGCTTCGTAAAGCATTTCGAGCGAGCCACTTCCTGAAGTTAAACCACCAATAAAAGACTTTGCTGTGTCTCCTAGCTTAGTTGTTTCGTAGGTTTCTTTCTCTTCGGTAAAGCTCCAGTTTTGAACTCCAGCAACAGCAGCCACGGAACTGGCGGCGTTTTTGAATTTAACTGAGCCTTCCTGTCCTCTGATTGCCATGAGTTAAAAATGAAGGTTTGAATAAAGTTTAACCTTTTGTTGTGGTTGAGTCAGGTTTTTTTGAATTTTCTTGTTTTGCCTTATAACGTTGCTCGCAACGTCCATCCCAATAATTGACGTTTCGAACGCCTTTAACCTCTTCAATAACGTCAAGCATTTCTTCAGTAAATTCCATTAGACCTTTTCCTTTGTGTTTATTGTATTCAATAATATCAATTTAATCAGCGTTGCTTTGTTATAGGTGTGAGTCGTTCCCGCCATTCGTCGTAAATACCAATTCGGATATTGCCGCAAACTCTTTGCATAAAGTTCTTCATGTGTCGGGGATTTATAAACAAAAGGGCTTCCAAGAGCATCAAGAAATTTTTTTAACATTTTTCTGATCCTCGACGACTTCTTGTTTTTTTAGCATAGTGAAAGAAAGAAGCAAATTTTTATGGAGTTTCTGGACTGGCTTGTCATTGATTCAAAGCCCGAAAAAGATTTTTTGCTTGAAGTTTACAGCCGGCAAATTTTAAACAATAAAAATCACAAAGAAGTCGCGGAAATGTGCGTTAGCTTGTTACATCAAAACACAGTCAAAGATCAAATCATGTTTAAGGCGATTGAAAAAATTGCAGATTTAGAAGAAAAAGTTACAGATTTAGAAATAAAAAAAGAGCGCCTCGAAAAGCGCTCTTGTTCTTTGATTGAAAAATTCCTGAATAGAAATTAAAACGCGTCGTCTGTTTCAATCTTTCTTGGATTGATATTCCCGTAACAACTTTCGCCATCAGCGGAAATTTTTCCTTTTGCGTTGATGTAAATAACATCACCGATCTCTTCCTGTCTTGTCACAGGGTTCCAAACTTTCTTGTCTTTCTTGATGTTCTTAGCATCCGCCGCAAGTTTGTAAATATGGGCAGCTAAAGCGTCCGCAGATTTTACAGGGATAGCAATCGACATCTGTTTCGGATTCGCGTCGGAATCATCGAAGGGATTGTCGTTCAAAGACCATTTCAAAGTGAAAGGTAAAGCGGGAATGAACTCGTTGAAATCAGGCATTTAAGTTTTTTCGGATAAGGGAACGAATGAATTTGTTTGGTTTAATACCTAGTTGGTCGCATTTCCTCCGCAAGGCTTGGGCCTCTTCGTCATCAGTTCGAACCGTAAAAATATTACGGTTGTAAGTCTGATTACGTTCTTTTAATTGCTGGCGGATTAGTTCGCCAGAATGGTCGGCTGCCTCGGGACTCATTTTATGCGCTCTGGTATTGGTCTAATAGTTGGGACATGTAGTCGCCTTGCTCTTTTGTTTGAATATGGCTTGGGGCCAAATTCTCAGAGCTGATGTTGAACTTCGCCTTGTATTCTTTTTTGGCGTGGTTTTTGTTATCTGCTGAAAGATGCGGATCAGCCAGCTTAACTTTTATTTGATCTAAAACTTTAGGATCAATACTTTCTTCCTTTTTTTGTGAAGTTTTTGGCGGCTCTGTTTTTTTATTCAGGCCTGACGGGCTGCGACTAAAACCCGTTTTCTTGTTGCTGCTGAAACTGTTTTTTTGTTGTGACTTTTTGTCTTCTGTTTCCGGGTCGTCGTTGTCACATTCAAGACCAAGAATACTTTTAAGGCTGTAGCGCCTCGCGTATGTAATAGCGCCGCCCCATGCGAACATTTGTTTATGTTGCGGGGTCGTTTCAGGAAGCATTGGAATAAATAAAGGAATTTCTCCTTTTATTTCTTCGCCTGATACATGTCTGAGAATTGTGATAACGGTGGGCTGACCTTGTGGAGTAACTCCGAAAGGTTGTGAAACGAAAAGTCCATATTCAAGCAAGACCGGGTTTAATTGGTCGAGCGTCATTTCTAAAGGCAAATAAGAATAATTATGCGCCGGTTTCGTGTTGATTAACTTCGGCGCGTTTTTCTTAAATTCGATTAATGCTTCGTTTAACGTTTTCGGTTTCTGTTGGTTCGGCATTGTTTAGACCAAGGGACTTCTTTAGTATACCTTGTCAATCAAACCCGTCAACCTAGACGACCTTTAAATGTTGTTGAACGTTCTTTAATTTTTTAATGTAGATATAAGCGCCCGGATGTTCGCCTCGTTTGCAATATCTTTTTTCGTTGGAATTTTTTGCAACAAGCGAATCATCTTGTAAAACTGTCCCGCCCGCTTTTTGGCTTAGTCCGTCATATGTGCTTCGTTCCAATTTTTCGAGGTCGCCATTTCTAACGCTTGTTACATATTTAGGCGCAGATGGCTTTAAGCGGTGCGCGTTCTTGCCTGTTCCGTAATGGCTCTTAGGCCGAGGAAAAATAAAAATAATCGTAATGTCAACAGCGTCTTCAATAATTGGCCCATGATAAAACTTTAAAGCGGCTTCTCTGACGTCCTGCCTCCACGGCTTGACGCGTTTACTGCTTTCAATCATTACGCCATTACCGACGTGTCTTTTGCTTCCTTGAGGCGCAGGGATGCCAACGACGGGGATATAAATTAAACCCATTAAAAAAACTCCTGCTTATCTTCGAATTTTTCCCATGCGTCAGCCCATGCAAGCCGACAAGTCAAAGGGTCTTGAATTTCTCCGATGACTGTTTTGCCGGGTCTGGACCAAACAGTTCGGCAAGCATCAACGACAATTCCATGATGATTTGCCAGCGCGTCAACGTAGCTTCCAAGTTGAGCATCGGTTGAATAAATGCCTTTGTTTTTCCCTTGTGTTTTTAAATCAATCAAAACAAGTTGATTTGCTGCGTGGTCATATCCCAAAAGGTCTAGCTGTCCGCCGACCGATTTAGAAAGATCGCACAGCATGTACTCAACGGCCCACGGCTCGAAGCTTTTCCAATAGTCGTGATTCATTAACGGCTCAACCCATTCTTTAAATTCTCCGGGGTCTGGGTTGGGATCACCGAGCATTTTTTGTTGCAAGGTCCAATGGACGTGAACGCCGCGAGGTTCCCAGATGTGTCGATATTTTTCGATGTTCGCCATCGCTGCGGGACTCTTATCGTTGCAAGCTTGAGTCGTCGAAAATGCCAACCATTCGCCAGTAGGTTCCCAACAATATTTATGTTTTGCTTCGTCGCGAAAGATTGGCAGCGGGTCAAGCTTTAATCCTGACCATGCGTTCGGTTTTCTTTTTAAGGTTTGGCAATGTTGCCATTTTGCGAACGGGTTTGGTTGGTTCATTAATCAAGTATTAAGGGGGGGGGTGTAAGTAGGAAAAAGAATCAAAACAAGAAAAGAACTTCGGCTTTTCGTCCTGACTTTGTTGGCCTCGTTATCTTCTTTAGTATTAAAGACGGTTTTGCCTTCGGGTCAAATATCATCCGACAAGAAAGCTTTTTATCCTTTACCAATTCGTTCACGCGAGCGCAAACAGTCGCAAGGGGCAAACCTGTCGCGGTTGCAATTTCTTCTCTTGTGTATCCTTCTGGAGCTAATTCAACTGCATTTAGAATTGTTTGCTGTCCCTTTTTTATTTTGGGCTGAATAGCAATTGCCGCTTCGATTGATGTTTCTGTTCTGTTATGCGGCGCGGTTGGTTGGTCGAACAGGTCTGTTTGGTTCATGTTGCTAAGTCTTTAGGGTCAATAATTTCAACAGCCTCTCCAACGGGTAAATGTTCCCGAGCAAGGTTTTTAAATTGAACGCCGATGTATCCATTCGGGAACGACGTCGGGTGATTGTTTGCTGTTGCGATTTGCTCCGCGACTCCGGGGCTTAATTGGTCAAGGTCGTTAATGTTCCAAAGTGGGACGTCAGGGTTCGCGGGGTTGCGTCTTTGTAATCCACCTTTTAAAAGACGGATAATCGTCGAGCGTTCAAAAGCGGGTTCCATTAGCTTTCAAATCCTCCTGCCGCTGTAAAGACCCGAGACTGTAAAGCGGACGGAGCCGGCTCTTTGCTGGCTTGTCCGCCGCCGTTAATCTTTTCGTAATTGGCAAGGGTTATTGAAGACCAAGGACCGCGAGGACCGCCAACGATGGCCAGTTCAATTTGAGCAGAAACAACAGCGTCGCCATATTTCTTTTGAATATCAATCAAGCCCCTGTGAAGTTGTTTCCATGAAGCTTCACTTTTTGCTCCTGATTTAACCGACCAAAAAAAAGCAATTCGTTCGGCGTGTTTTGTTAATACGAAAGGAATTAATTCTTGTTTAAATCGAAAAGTTGAAATTTTATTTTTTACCTTTTTATTATTAACTATAGTTTTATTATTAATAGGTAAAGGCTCCCCTTCTTTCTGACCTTCCTTTGTCTGTGTCGCCTTTCCCAAGTTAACACGCCTGTCAATAGCAATTAGCCCTTCGTTAATAACATGGTTGATAAACCCATTGCTGGACATGTATGAGGGCTTGATCATGTTGCACTCGTCGATCAGATTGCAATCAATTCGAATCGGTCTTGTTTCCATTTGGTTCAGATTGTTTCAGTGGTGAAGTATTCCGATCATATAATGACACACGGTAAAAAGTCGTCAATACATCAATTGAAATATTGTTGTTTCGGGCTTTTCCTACTTCTGGGGTATAGAGTTTTATTTGCTTGCATTAAAAAAACCCCCGGTTAAAGAGGCCTTCTTAAAACTCTAACTTGTTAGGCGACGGTTTGAGGTTGGTCATCGGCCCTAGTAACTTATCCGACTAGCGGAGCCTATCTGATCGAAGTTCAGTGAATGGCGGTTGAAACTTGGAGGTCTTTGTGTCTCGCTCCGAGATGTCCTTAATATACATTAAAAGTATACTAATGAAGTTAGCCGTAACAATTAGTTACAATTAAAATCTTTTCCGAGGGCTTCCATTAAAAGCCTGCGGATCGTGCTGCTCTGAGATTCTCCCGACTCGGCGGCGATCTTTGATATTTCGTTTTTTATTTCCGGCGTCACGCTGACCTGAAGAACTTCGCTCCATAATTCCGACCCTTCAGGCTTTCGTGGCATCTCGTTATCTTTCGACCAACACTTAATTAACAATAGTAATTCTTCTCGCCTTTGTTCGGCGAATGTAATCCGTTCAGAATTGTTCATCGTCGTCCTCTTCTTCTGTTTCTTCGTCTTCAAAGTATTCGGGTTCATAAATGTTTTCTACGACATGATCACCGATTCTCATAAAACGATAAGGATTAAATCTTTTCATTAGTTCAAGTTCAGTTTTTCTTGTACGGCGTTCAGGACGTCCGGCGGGAGGCCGTCGTCCTTAAAGTGATTAGTTCCATAACAGAATTTAACGCTGCCCGTTTGCTCGCCTTCTCGCAGCCATGCGACGGTGTAAAGAATCGCGCCGCTGCTTAAAAGATCATTTGTCATGTTGACGTCAATTTTTTTTAGTTTCATAGTTAAAAAAAAAGGGGCCATTTGGCCCTTAGCTTATGTCGGAAATTACTTGACGGATTCCTTTTTTAACCGCTGCTCTTTTGTAAGAATCAAGCGCTTGAAGTAAGCAGTCCTCGCCGTGAAAAACTTTTCCGAATGGAAGATTACGACCGCCGATTGTTTTGACTGTGACGGTGCAATTTGGAAACTCGCCTTTGCTAACTACAACGCAAAGATTTTGCTTTGCTGAAATCTGAAATGTGTATCCGGTGATTGTTTCAGAAGGCTTTGTGATTTCCATTGTGGTTCGTGTGATTGACTCTTTTAGTATACAAATAAATTTAGAACTTGTCAACAAGCAAAAAAAAGACCCTTTCGGGTCTGGTTTGTTTTAGTTAGCCGAGGCTGCAAGGTAGATAGAAAACGTTTCCATCTTCTGTTGTGTTTGCTTGCCAGCGGCTCCAGTGGTTGATGTCGGTGTTTGCTTCGATCAACGCGGTTGTTGCTCTTTCTGCTAAGTGCTGAACATATCCGAAAGCTTTGAAGGTTTGGATCATGTAGTTGCGGTCGATGCCCTTTGTTCCTTTTGCTGCTTCGACTGCGTTAAGGATGATCCAACACGCTTTCTTTGCTCTTGGCTTGTTGAGGTTGAAGAAAGTGTTCATTGTGGTTCGTTTGACTGACTCCTTTAGTATACATATCATTTTGCAGGGTGTCAACTAATTAAAAAAAAAGAGCCTTGCGGCTCTGTTTGATATTGGGATTAATCAACCCCGTGGATTTTTGCGAGGCGGTTATATTCCGCCCAGTTGAAGCCGGGAAGGCTTCTGAACTTGTCGGCCCTTGCGGTGTGCCTTGCATAGGCTTCCATGTTGTCGCCAACAACAGCAACCGCCATCTTTTCACATTTGACCACCATAGCGGCGGGAGTTTGAAGAGTGAAGAGTGAGTTGTTCATTTGGTTCGTGTCGCTTACTTTTTTAGTATACATATTGTTTTGCAGAGTGTCAACTATCCAAAAAAAAATAGTCCCGTATCGTGGGACCAGTCCGGTTAGTTAACTCGCCGCGGCTAACCCGCGCCCACCTTCGTTCGGGTTTGAGGTGGCAAAAGCGGCGGGCCTCATGTCGCTCCGCCTGACTTCTTTAGTATACATGCAGGAATAATTTATTGCAAAAAAAAAGAGCCTTATGGCTCTTTTCTTTCGATTGAAACTGTATAACCTTTAAACCTTAAATGGTCCATCACGTCGCCTGAGTAGCTGGCGCGGTAGGTCATACCAGTACAAGCAAAACCGCCTCCAAGTTCTTTCAAAGCTTTTTCTCCTTTCTTGTTGCAAGCCGTAAAGGTGTGCTTCGTAGAATTGAATCCGCCTGTAAAAAGAGTCAAGTCGGTTTGATTGTTGTTCATCGTGGTTCACTGTAACTGACTTCCTTAGTATACATACACGAAATAAGCTTGTCAACTAATCGGGTGTCTATTGTCCCGAATATGTTTAAAGCCTTCGCTTTCTAATCGTCTTTTAACTTCGGCTTTCATCGTTGGTTCGTTTACTTTGACTCGAAATTCAGTTCTATTTTGAAAGCGGACGATCTTTATAAAATGGTCACTCAAGTTTTTGTATGGATAGAAATCCACTTCAAAACTTCCGTCGCCGGATAATAATCCGGGGCCAAGAATTGCGGGTTTGGTCATTCGATCTCTAAAGGATTGGGTTCGTGTTGGGTCTTCTTTTTTGGTTCGACGGCGATCGACTTTTCTCATAGTTTGAATTTTTCAGTTTGTTCATAATATTCGTCATGGAAAAAAGCATTTTCCGCGACGGCTGCGCGGTCTTGCATTTGCTCTTCAACAAGTTTTGCAAGCACGAGCAAAGATCCTAGCGCGTCAATCTTCCTTGAAACTTGCTTAATCTTCCTAAACTTTTCGGCGTCATTGTTTGGGTCGGAAGCCGTTTCGGCTTGTTCACGCGAAGCCAGCTCCAAACATTTCTCAACTCTTTGTAACGGTCGATCCTTCATTATGTCGGTATCGCGAGCATCGCGACCGCCAACAATCAACGAGCAAATTTGATTAATTGCCCTGATTTGGTTTTGTTCTTGTTTTTGGGTCATTGGTTTAAACTCCTTCGACTTTTTTAATTCGTTGTTGAGGTAGCCAGTCGGTCCTCGTTTTGCCCCTCCAAAGAATTTCGTAGTAAGCGATTTTGTGGGTTTCTGATTTTCCCCTGCGTTTGCGCTCCCACATTTCGTGTTTGATAACAGTCCCAATTGTTGAATCAGGGTGACAGGGTGGGCGCTTTCTTACGAGCGTTCCGGGTGCAAATCGTTCGACGGTCATTATTTGGCCAACTCCGCGCAAGCCTTTGAAATGCCCGCCTGACAATCGGCCTTAGTCATGTTTGTTAATGATCCGTCAAGGGCGGTATAGAAGACCGCCGCGACGCATAAATAAAGGAATAGGTGTTTCACTGTTTGGGTTCCTGTAGGTTTAGAAATCAACCGCCATTGCCTGAGCAATGTGGTTTAAGAAATGGTGAACGTTACCGTTTTTAAAGTCGATTGTTCTTAAAACGGTTTCGATCTTTTGAGCTTCTTCGCCCTGAGTTGTTTTGATCTTTGCGATGACCATATCGGTCTCGATAAAGTTCATTGTGCCTTGTGGAGCTGCTACTTCGTAGATCCTATTTTCAAGGTTCTTTTCGTCGAAGAAGCGATTGAAGAAAGTGTTCATTGTTCGTTTGGTTCGTTGACTTCTTTAGTATACAAATAAGAAAGGAAGTTGTCAACACATAAAAAAAGACCCCTTTTCGGGGTCGTTTATTTTAGAAGTTGTAGTCGTACTTAGCTCTCCATCCTTTGCCTAATGCGGTTGGGTTGGAATGGTGGGCGCCACATTGACACCATACGCCGTTCTGTCTTAATCCGAATTTCATAGTCCCGCCGTTTTCGTTTCTGGTGATGTCGTACTTAAGCTCGTTTTGATTAGTGCAATGGCCGACAAATCCTCCGGGGATTATTTCAGGTTTTGAATCCTTATTTAATTTGTAATCATCCATTTGAACAGTTACAAATTTTTTGGTTCTTTTGATAACGGTGCAGGGCTGAATATCAGAGTAGTAATAAACGGCTCCTTGATCGCCGACTTGTGGATCGAATCCGTGAGTTACGTTTCCCATTGTGGTTCGTTTGGTGATTGACTTCTTTAGTATACATATAAACTCAAGAACTGTCAACAAGGCAAAAAAAAGGGGGGCGCTTGGCCCCTTTTCTTAGTTTGAGTAGATGGGAAAGATTTGGTCTTCTTTCTTGGCCATTCTCTTTCTGTTTGGAGAAACAAACCCTTTTGCTTCTAACGCGGTTAGCGGGGCAACGTGGTTTGGATTCTTGTGATCAATTTTTTCCAAGTATTCTTCGACGGTGAAGTTTTTAATTAGAAAGTTGATCCAAGTCTTGTATGGTTTGCGGCCATACTTGAAACGAGCGATGAAGTCTCTGTTCTCTCCGTAGGTAAGAAACATTCCGTCCCATACAAAGTTTTCTTTTTGAAATCTTGTCTGGGTGAGTGCTTGAGACATTGTGGTTCGTGTAGGTGACTTACTCCTTTAGTATACATACAACTTCAAAAGGTGTCAACTAATTCGCAAAAAAAACGCCCCGCGCAGATTCGGAGCGTTTGTTTCCCTTTAGTCCTTTCTCATCTTGGCGGGGTTTAGCAGCCTGTCAATAAAAAAATTAATCATCCTTTTCAGGGATCTTCGTGCAGCGCGTCTGGTGCAGTTCGTCCAGCTCTTCGTCAAAATGTTCGACAAGGCCGCGTTCAACTTTTTCAAGGGCTTCTTCCTTTGAAGGTGCTTCGACGACGTAAGCCTTCAAAGTTGTCTGCATTGTTGTAATTAAATAATTAGCCATAAAAAAAGCCCCTCGAGATGAGGGGCGGGTGGTTTAGAAAATAAAAGCGGCTGAAATAGAAATAGCCGAGACAATGAAGAAAAATTGAACTGTTCCTTCAAGTCGTTCAACCCTTGTTTCAAGATTTTGGGCGGCCTTCAGAAGTGGCGCTTTATTCATCTTGGTTAAAGGTGTTGCAGTCATGGAAATAAACTCCGGTTCAGTTTGGTTCTGCAAGTGACGAACTTGCTTTATTAGTATACATGAAAAAGACCTCCTGTCAAGGAAGCCTTCGAAAAAGATTTATATTCCTGCAATTCTCCGGGTTTGTCTTCCTGATACCTGACGGCCTAGCCCTGTATTCGCTCCGGCCTGTCTTCCTGCATTTGCTCCAGCTCCACCAATTGTGAATCCTGTTCCTTTTCTCAACTTCGGATATTTTTGGTCTCTTAATGAAAGCGCTTTTGTTTGTTCGATTTCATTCTTGCCTCGGACTTGAATCGCTCTGACGTTGATCTTTTTGCCTTGCTTAACTTCGCGCCTTCCATCCTTTTCTTCTGCCTCCTTCATCTTGTTCAATCTGCTTTGGATTTTCCAAGCCCAATTCTTTCTGAAGCTTGAATTAAATGTTGCATCGAATCCGCCGCGTACTCCTTTCCGTTCTTCTTTTAATGCCCTTTCACATGCTTCGATTAAATAGGCTGAATACAAATCGATCTGTTTTCTGTTTCCTTTTGTCGCAAAGATGTCAAAGCATTTTCCTTTGTAGCTGTGTCCGATAACTAATTTCCCATTGAAGAAATCAACGCAAGCGCTAACGATAATTTGTTCATGGGGTTTAACTCTTGAAAAATGCTGATGGCCTTTTTCATCTGTCCATGTCCAGTTGATCGCTTCTTTCAATGTTGGATCTTCGATCCCTTCTTCAACTCTTTTTTCAAGTTGGTCTTTTGTGATTCCGCGCTTTAAAAGTTGTTCTTCAAGTTTTGCTTCTGCAACTGCGCTTTCATTTTTATTCGCGCTGTTGGTCATTCCCAACAACTTAGATAAGAATTGAAACGAGTCGGTCATGTTGTTCGGTTGGTTCTTTTTCTAAAAGTGTCAGTGACGAGCTGACTTAATTAGTATACATCTTTATCTATTGGCTGTCAATTATCCTGCGGACGTTGTTCCCTTCCTTTTAATCTTAATAAGAATCAGTTTGTTTCAAATTTAATCAGTGCCGTCTATAGTGACAGCATGGCGAAAAAGCCCGCAAAAAAATCAACCAATATTGAAATAGATAAGCGCGTTCATCGTGTTTATGATCTCTTATTACGCGGACATAATAAAACCCAGATCGTCCGATACTGCGCGGAAAATTTCAAGGTCTCACTTCGACAGACAGAAGAATATTTGCAACGCGCTCGCGTTCTTCAGTCCATTGATTGTGAAATGGAGCGCCCGCAATTTCTACTTGCCGCAATAGCACGTCTTCAGGATTACGAGCGCCGAGCTTCAGAAGACAATAATCTTCTCATTGCCATGAAATCTTTGGAGCTTCAAGCCAAGCTCCTACGCTTTGAAATGTCTGTATGAGTTCCCTTATTGAATCAGTCTGTAAGAAAGAAAGTGTTTTTGATTTTATTACTCCGCCAGATCCAACACGTTCAGCCGATATTTTAAAACGAATAGAAGCGGATCTTCATACAGGCCAAGCTCGTTTCTTTGAAGATACAACAACAGAAATTCTTGGGCTTTGTGCTGGTTATGGATCGGGAAAAAGTTTCGCCTTGTTTGCAAAATGCGTTCAGCTCGCGATCTTAAATATGGGATATACGGGTTGCGTCTTCGAACCGACCAACGTTCTTGTGCGCGATATTTTCATCCGGGGCTTTAATGAATTTTTAGAGCAATATGGAATTTCTTACAGCTTCAGGGCGTCACCGTTGCCTGAATATACTTTGCATCTAGAAAAGCCGACGACGCTTCTCTGTCGGTCTTTTGAAAATTACAACAGGATCGTCGGGTTGAATCTTTCGCATGTAGTTTGCGACGAGTTGGACGTTGTATCTCAACCAACTTGCGAGGCTGCTTTCCCTCGAATCCTTGCACGTTTAAGGGATGGAAATGTGAGGCAATTTGCAGCCGCTTCAACTCCTGAAGGTTTCAAGTTTTTCTATAACACTTTTGGAACAGAAGAAGCACAAGCGCGAACAGATCGGAAGCTTGTCAAGATGACCACTTATGAGAACAAGCATCTTCCAAAAGATTTCATCGACCGTTTAGAGGCCAATTATGAGCCGGCTCTTTTAAAGAGTTACCTCTTGGGTGAATTTGTGAACATCACTCAAGGGTGTGTATATACAAGATTTGACAGAGAAAAACATTTAACAACCGAGATACCCGACTTAACAAATGAAATAATTCACGTCGGGATCGACTTTAATATCGGCAAAATGTCCGGAATCTTGGGCGTTATCAAAAACGAAGAACTTTATATTTTCGATGAAATTAGAGCGTATGACACCGACGAATTGGGAAAAACTATCCGGGCGAAATTTCCCCGAGCCTCGATTTATGGATACCCTGACGCAAGCGGCGGAGCAAGATCTACTAATTCCAGCAAGACCGACATCCAAATTCTCAGCAACTACAAAATATATAACCAGTCCGGGGCGTCGAATCCGGCTATTGCTGACCGCGTTAATGCTGTTCAAGCATTGTTGGAAAATGGTAAAGGCCAAATTCGTTTCCATATTCACCCGCGATGCAAAGAAATGATTAGCTCCTTAGAGCTGCAAAGTTACGATGATAAAGGCCAACCTTCGAAGGATTCCGGGCATGATCATTACGCCGATGCTTTGGGATATATCATTTGGCGGCGCTTTAATCCTTTACATCTAAACGCAGGAAAATCAACAGGTATTAGGATTTATTGATGAGTACAATTAAGATGATGTTCATAACGTCCAGAGGATTAACCAGTGTATAGCGGTTACAACATTTACGAGCATAGAAGGCAGCCCAATGATGGAGGGATTGAGCAACCTTGTCAGGCTTATTTAGATCAAGAAGTTTATTGGGAAGTTATTGAAGATTTGCTAACAGGTTCGCAGGGCATCAGGGCGAAGCATCGGAAATATTTGCCACAAATGGAGCGCGAGGATGAAAGAAGTTATGACCGCAGATTAAGCCGTTCTGTTTGTCCGCCTTATTACGAACGAATCGAAAAGCTATTAGCGGGGATGTTAATAAGAAAGCCGATTCGAACAAATGACGTACCGCCGCGAATAATTGAAGATTTGTTTGACGTCGATATGCAAAATAACGAATTGTCAGTGTGGGCGTTTGAGTGCAGTCGTACGATTCTCCGCTATGGACACGCTGGCGTTTTGGTTGAGGCCGACAAGAACGGCGGGCGTCCTTATTGGGTTACATATAGCCCTCGGGAAATTCTTGGATGGCGTTCAGAAATTATTGACGGCGCTCGCAAATTTACACAATTAAGACTCTTGGAAAAGGTCGTCGAACCTGATGGAGAATATTCAGAAACTACCGTCGAGCAAGTTCGTTTATTAACTCCGGGCGCTTTTGAAATACACAGAAGGAACAAACAGGGTGAGTTCACTTTGCACGACGAAGGAACAACAAGCCTTTCTGAAATTCCTTTTGCTGTTGCTTATTCCAATAGGGTTAATTTCATGGAGTCGCGTCCGCCCCTCGGTGACGTGGCCCAGTTAAATGTTCTCTCGTATCAAAACGGCTCTGATGTTTCGAACCAGCTCCATATTTCAGCAGTTCCGATGTTGGCGTTTTTTGGATTTCCTCAAAGTGCGGAAGAAGTAAGCGCGGGACCGAGTGAAGCGTTAAGCCTTCCAACTGATTCAGATGCGCGTTTTATTGAACCAGAAGGAAAGTCTTTTGATGCACAATTCACACAATTAGATCGAATCGAAAAGCAAATAAACGAGCTTGGGATGGCCGCAATTCTGGGAACCAAACTTAAGAACGTTGGAGAAAGTTCAAAAGCCAAGGAAATCGACAGGAGTCAAGGCGACTCAACTATGAAAGTCGTGGCGCAACAGCTACAGGATTTGATTGATAACTGTCTGATGTATCACGCGAAATATTTAAACCTTTCGCAGTCTGGTAATTGTTTTGTCAATCGGGACTTCCTCGGTTCACGTTTAGACCCTCAAGAAATCAACAGTCTTAAGGAGCTATGGACAAGCGGAGCAATTACACAGGAAACCTTATTGAAGCAATTGGAAGCGGGCGAAGTGTTGGGTGATGATTTCGAAATTGAAGAAGAATTGTTAGCCGTCCAGCAAGAAGGATTAACAGCAATGGAAGCAGAAGCGCCAATTCCTGAAGCTAACGAAGATGAAGACGAGGAATCTGCGGAGCCTGAAGATGTAGAACAAGAAGACTAAGTAAATGGCTCCTAAAATAAAATCTATTTTCGGAACTGTTGACCGTGGGAAAGTCGGGGCCGAGGTTCCTTATTCTGATCTAATTCCAGAAACTTACTTTCGTAATTCTCTGGACTTAAATCGGTTTGAAAATAAAGTTTCAAAAGAATTAATTCAGTCTTATAACCGGATAATTATTGATTCGGTTCGAAAGCTTGAAGCAATAGAAAGACTGCCAAAAGCAAACCAACCCAAATATACGGCGGCTCGTTTACGTTCGTTATTAGCCCAGACGAAGAAAAGTCTTGAAGGTTGGTCGAATAGTAGTTCAAGGGAATTAATAAAAGATCTTGATGGAATTGCAAAACTTCAATCGGAATTTGTAGAAGAACAATTAAAAAAAGTTTTACCTGCGGGAATGCGTTCCTCGGTTCGTTCTGTTGAAGTGTCTCCGAAGTTTGCCGAGGCCGTTGTCAGAAATAAAGCAACTGATATAAATGCAAACGTTCTTAGTGATGATTTACAGGCGGCCGTTAAGGGCGTTGATGGGTTAAGGCAAGCGCAAGGAAGTTTTAATTTAACTGCAAAGATGGGTTCAAAAATAACCCTACCGAATGGCGATATTGTCAGCAAAGCCTTCAGAGGATTAGCAGAAAAGAACGCTGATTTATTCGGGCGTACGATTCGCGACGGTTTACTTTCAGGCGAAACAACTCAACAGGTCGGGCGGCGTCTTCTTGGCCAATTGTATTTTGGAGAAAAAGCAAGGACAGCGAAACAGCTCGCGTTGGCAGGTGGAGAAGCGACCCGGATGGCTAACCACCAAATCTCGACGCTTGTTAGAACTTCAATTCAACAGGTCAGCGATACAGCAGCTCAGTCGGTCTATAAACAAAACAGCGATATTACACAAAGTTATAAATGGTTGGCGACGTTAGACAGTAGAACCGCGCCGCAATGTATGGCGCTCGATCAGAAGGTTTTCAAATATGGTCAGGGACCAACACCGCCTCAACATTTCAATTGCAGATGCCGGACTGTTGCAACTATTGATTATGAAGGCTTAGACATACCGCCGCCAAACTTTACGAGAAGCACAAGGGCCGCTGTTGGTGGGCCTGTTCCAACTGGAACTTCTTACGGGTCTTGGTTACAAAAACAACCGCCTCAGATGCGGGCGAAAATATTAGGAGGGAAACAGGTCACGCTTGCAAGTGGCAAAAAAGTATGGCGGGGTAAGTTTCAATACTTCGATAAGTTGTCAAAGAAGGTTGGTCCAGATCAGGCCATTGCAAAATTTGTAAGCTCGGACGGAAGTGAAAAGAGCCTGAAGCAATTACAAAAGGCTTATGGCAAACCGTCAAATATAAAACCAAAAACATCTGTTAAAACACTATCTAACACTAAATCAACAACAGGGACATGGGCGCCTACTTCTGATTTTAGAGAAGGAATAAAGAGAGGAGAATCTATGACAAAAGGGAGATTCGAAAAGACAAAAGGATTGTCGGCAAAATATAAAAAAGCTTTTACAGAGTATCAAGACGCACAAGAGGATTACTTTACATACCGTTTTGATAATGTCTATACAGGTGGATTGAGCTATGACGAAGCTGCGGAAATCTATAAGAAAGGGAATATTTCCAAGAAGGCAAAATGGTTAAGCAAAAAAGAAGCAATGCAGAAAATAGAAAAACAAGGAGCCAAAGAAATGGGTATTCTAAGGAAAGAATTATTAAAGACAAATGTTTCTGATAATGCAATAAAAGAAAGTCTTGACAAAATACCCTTCGTAAATAAAACCAAAGAATTACAACTAGGAGTCAGGAAAGATATAGAAGAATTTGCGAAGATGTTTAACGGTGGAGGCGTAACTATAAAACCCGAAAGATTGTCGAGTGGTGGCCAGATAACAAAAGTAAAATTAGGAACAAGTAGGGCTTACAACTCATTAGGGGAAATATTGGTTCCCTTTGGCGATCCCACTAATATCGCTAAAACATTAAAAGCAAAGCAAACTATTTTCCATGAAGTCGGCCATTCTTTAGAGAAGATTACAAACAAGAATTTAGACATGTCTGTCGGATGGAGATCGTCAAGGGTTACAAGTAATATCGCCACCAAAGCAAAGACAAAAGTAAAAAGAGCATGGACGTTGAAAGAAAAAGTTTTACCAGATGAATTTATTGATCCTTATGTGGGTAGACCTTACTATCAGTTTGGTGTTGACAGGGCTACTGAGGTTGTAAGTATGGGAGTAGAGCATTTTGCCACTCCTGAGCTAATGTTTAGGTTGTATACTATTGATCCAGATCATTTCCACATGGTTCTATCCTTAACAAGGAACGTTTATTAATGCCCCTAAGAATTGAATTAAAACTTGGGAATGAAATTGCCTTTGCTGAAATGGCGAAATCGCCGGACCTTGTGAGCTGGTCAGGTAATGGAGATTTGGTCGAAGATGCCTTGTTTTCGTTGAATTTTAGTTACGGGGCTGCGGGTCATAATTTTGTCACGGGGATAGAAACGACAGGGCTTGATCTTGCGACCGCTTTAGTTCATAGGTATGGACAATCGAACGTAAATGTTTTGCAAGGAGTTGAGATATTAAAAAAGGAAGAAAGAGAAATCGCTAAAATAGAGAAAACAGGAACAACGTAATGACAAAGAAAAAGAAAAAGGGCAAGGGTGCAAAGAAGAAGGGCTATTGTTAGTATATAAATGCAACCCTGCGGGTTTTCATGTCAGACGAACAAAATCGCGAAGCTGCGCCGAGCGATTCAAATCAAGCCAATGTCGAAGATTTACAAGCTTTAGTTAAAAAGCTTGAAAGTCGTATTGATGCGACCGACATCAAGAACAAAGAACTCCTAGAAGAAAAAAGGAAGTTTAAAAAGGTCGAAGAAACTCTTTCGGGTTTACCTGAAGGAACCGACATCAATGAATTATTAACCTTTAAACAGCAAAGCGAGCAAGCGGAGCTGGAACGTAAAGGGAAATACAGCGAAGCCTTAACGGCAAGGGAGGAACAATTCAGGGAAAGGGAGGCCAAGCAAAAAGAAGCAATTCAAGAGCTTGAATCCAAAGTTAAAAACCTTGAACTAATCAACCCAGCCGTTCAAGCTTTGTCAGAAGTCGTCAAAGATCCTGATCTTGTTTTAAATAATTTCTTGCCTAAAGAAAAGATCGAAATGAAAGACGGCGTTCCTGTTGTTATTGATGGATACGACAGACCACCCGTTACCGAGTGGATTAAAAATAAACTCGTCGAAGATAAGCGCGATTATTTATTAAAAGATCCTTCACCTCAAGGAAGCGGAGCGCCAGCAAGTCGAAGTTCTGCTTCTGGCAATGCTGCGGGCATTGATTCCGACCTAATGAAAAGGCTCGCTAATGGCGAGCATGATGTTGAACACGATATTTATAAGAGGTATGGTCGTGACGCTTGGTTAAAGGCTAAGGATATAATTTCTGCAAACAAATAAGATAACGCGCTAAGATAGTCGGTAACAGTTTCAAGGCTGCGCTGCGGACTGTAGCCCTGCGGGCGAATAATACACTTTCATAGATTTCGGCAATGGCCACGCTTAGAAGCGACGTCATTATCCCCGAGGTGTTTGAGAGCTACGTCAATGAAGAGACAACAAAAAAGGATGCCTTCTTGGCGTCTGGTGTTGTTCAACCAATGGCGCAGCTCAACGCATCCGAGGATGGTGGTGATTTCGTTAATGTTCCTTTTTGGAATGCAAACCTTAACAGCACATTTAAGGTTTTAACAGACAGCACTTCTCTTGTTCCTGAGAAGATCACAGCAGACAAGCAAGTTGCGGCGGTTTTACATCGTGGCGATGCTTTCGAAGCTAGAGACTTAGCAGCATTAGCGGCTGGCTCTGATCCTCTTAAGGCAGTTGGGACAAAGCTTGCTTCTTATATTGCTCACGAACGTCAGAAGGATTTATTAAATACTTTGGCGGGTGTGTTTGGTGATCTTTCTGCTCTTAATGCGGGAAACACCGCTTTCTCTGATTTAGCTGTTGACGCTTTAGCAGGTGATACAAGAACAGCATTAAGCCCCGGCCATATTGCAAAAGCAAAGGCAAAGCTAGGAGATCAAGGCGGAAAGCTTACTTCTATCTGTGTTCACAGCAACGTCTTTTATGACTTGCTAGAGCGCAAGATGGTTGATTTCGTTCTTGCTGCTGATACAAATGCAAGTGCTACCGCTTCAGGTGGTTCAATTGCTGCGGCTTACGGTGGCGAAGGTACTGTTCCTAAGTACTGCGGTTTGAACGTTATTGTTTCTGATGACGTAACAACTAAAGGTTCTGGAGCTTCAACAGTTTACGCGACTTATTTGTTCGCTAACGGTTCAGTAGGTAGCGGCCAACAGGCAGGACTCAAAACAGAATTTGACAGGGACATCCTTGCAAAGTCTGATGCTATGAGTTTCGACCTTCACTACATCTATCATCCAATCGGATCGAAATGGGCAGTGACCACGGCGAATCCTACAGCTAGTCAGCTAACGACAGTTACTAACTGGAGCAAGGTATACGAGACCAAAAACGTTGGGATCGTAAGAGTGTCCAATTTATCTAATATGGACTAATGGCTAGTATTTTCCAACTTGAGAATCCTGTTTTCGGGAGAGAAAACTCAAGCGTTGAACTTGTAGCAGCGTCCGACGCTGACACAACTTTGACAGCAGCTCAGTCTGTGAACAGCCTTGTAGTGATGACTCCTACAGGTGGCAAAGATGTCACCACAGCAACAGCAGCAGCAATTGTTGCCGAGCTTGGGTCTGGTGTTCGTATTGGTACAACTTTCTCAATCACTTTGAGAAATCAGGCTGCCTCTACTCACGCGATGACTTTGGTAGGAGGAACAGGCGTTACTCTTGACGGTGATAACACAAACACCGCAGCAGCGGCAGCAACACGCGCTTTCTTAGGACGTGTTACAGCTATTGCAAGCGGTTCTGAAGCGATCACTGTTTACTCTGGTGTAACTTCTGCCCACTAATGGGATTATTCGCATTTAGGCGAAGGCAAGCAGAATTGGAGGCCGCTTCGACGGCTTCCTATTCTACTGTCAAGGCAAAGCCAAAACGCAAAAGAAAAACTAAGCCTTTAAAAAATGGCAATAACGATTCATCACACAGTCGGAGCGACGAACGCGAACAGCTATCTGTCGTTGAGTGACGCGCAAGACTTGATTGATGGTCTTGTTGAAGATGACGACGTGACTGCATGGGCGTCCGCAACAACTGACCAAAAAAACAGAGCTTTATATACTGCGGCGGTAAGAATCGACCGTGAAAGATTTTTAGGCGCTAGGGCAACAGATACTCAGGGGATGCAATGGCCAAGAGAAGGCGTTTTGAAACCTGATACTTATAACCGTTCGATTTCTGGTTTTCCTTATACTTTAACGGCTGATTATTTTACAACGACAGAAATACCTGAACAGATAAAAGAGGCTCAGATAATCTTAGCGGTTTATTTAAACAACAACAAAGCAGGTTTAGGTCTTTCAGGATTGGAAGATTATAAACGTGTTGGAGTTGGTGGAATTGCTGTTGAACCTATGACGACGGGAGCTGTTGGCGCTGATCGTGTTCCGCCAATGTATGAAAGAATGTTGACAGGTCTTAGAATAAGTGGGCCGGGTAATGTATCAATCAAACGGAGCTAATTAAAATGGGTTACGCCTATTCATCAGCGGTTATCATCACAGACACTAATGCCCATACTGGGCGGTTTGGGAAGATCACTTGCTTAACTGATTCAACTGTCACTTTGGTTTCTCCAAACGTCACAAAAAACGGATCTTCAACTGTTTCTGGAATTGATTTAAAAGCAAGTACAGAAATTGAGGGAGTCTTCACAAGTATTACTCAGACAAGCGCCGGTTCTGTTATTGCCTATTATTTATAAATGGGACTTGAAACGGGTTTAAGAAAAGTTGTCGGGAAAATTATCGCGACTCCCGGGATTGGGACTTCTGTCACTTTCCGACGCGTAACGATGGGAACTTATGACGTCAAAAATAGTCAAATTAATCGTTCGACAAGTGACACTTCTTTAAAGGGTGTTTTGTCTTCTGTTAATCAAAGAGAAGTTAATGAATTAATTCAGGGCGACGATCTGAAATTATTGATTGCCGCCAATGCTTTAACCGTTGAGCCTTCGACCACAGATCAACTTGTTTTCAGTGGGGTAACTTATCAGATTATTAGAATTGAAAAAGAAATACAAGCGGGCGTTTTCTTGAATTACGTTTTGTATTTGAGGGCGTAATGTTTAACAATATTTCTATTCTTGATATGGGTCCAGAATACGAAAAGGAGTTAGATCAATTAATGCGCGTTTTGGTTTTAGAAGCCGATTCGTTAGTAAAAGAAGGAACGCCAGTTGACACAGGAAGACTTGCAGCTAGTTGGCAGATAGGACAAAACGACACAAGCGGCGCACCAAAGCCACCGGGTAAATATCAAAATGCGGGGAAAGCTAAGGGAAGTAATTATATTGTCGGGAAAGAGAAGGTTGGAAATACTTATTACGTGCATAACAATTTGCCTTATGCGGAGCCTGTTGTTTTTGGGACAAGCTTGCCGCCTTCTTGGGGTGGAAAATATAGAAGCGGAAATAAGAAAAGAGGCGAAGCTATAAAACAAAAGGTTGGCTGGATTGACTTAATTGAAAAAGACCTCGAAGATAGAGGAAAGCAACTCTGGCGTTCTTGGGGTGGTAAGTAATGGCTGCGGCAGATTTAAACACAGTTAGATCGACGATTGAAACGCGTCTACAAGATGAACTTGTGACAGGAACCCCACCTATTACGGTCGTTTTTAATAACACGCCTTTTAAGCCACCAAATAAAAAAACTTGGGTTCAATGCGATATTAGTTTCGGTAGTAGTTCCTACGTTTCGATGGACCAGAATAAGGTTAGTGGCGTTGTTGTTTTTAATGTATTTAGCACGAAAGGAATTGGACCGGGTGAAAATTTTATTGTCGGGAAAAGGATTCGAGATCTTTATAATAAGGTAAAAGTTTCAGGAGTTTATTTTGATGCGCCTGTTGGCCCTGAAGTTTTTGTTAATCCCGAACCTGAATCATATTTTCAGACTCAGGTCAGGATCACTTTTGATGTTTTTGAGGCGGTGTAAATAATGAAACAAGTCGGCATTGCTTTACGCCTTGAAACTGGACAGACAATAAATGGTCTGAAAAAAGTTGACGCGCAAGCAAAAAAATTCAATGGGACGATTAATAAGCAAGGTTCAAAATTAAAGGTTATTCAAGGTGGATTAAAAGGGACAGCCCTCGGTTTTCTTGGGGTAGGTGGCGCAGCTAAAGCAGCAACTCCGGGGATTGCTGGCGCGGGAATGGCGTTACATGCGGCACTTGCTCCAATCCTTCCTTTGATTGCGGCGGGTGCAGCGTTACAGCAAATGTTCGCGACGCTGACTAAACAAGATTTTGCCGAGGCCAAATTTAGAACTCTTGGAGGGAACAGCGAAGCTCTTGTTGGAAATTTAAAAGAGCTAACGCACGAACTACAAGGACAGGCAAGCGTCACTGATTTAACGGCAGCGGCTTATGACGTTGCTTCTGCGGGCTTTACCGATGCGGCTGACGCGGCCAAGATCTTAAAAGCGGCGAGTCTTGGAGCAACTGGTGGATTCACTGACATCAACACATCAGGCGGCGCTGCTGTAAAAGTTTTAAACGCTTACGGGAAGACTGCGGACGACGCGGCGTTCTTAATGGATCAGTTCGCACAAACACAGGCGGACGGAATTATCACCATTGGCCAGTACTCAAGCAATATTGGTAAGGTCGCGACAACTGCGGCGGGATTAAAAGTGCCGTTGGCAGAAGTCAACGCGGTTATTGCTCAGTCAACTGCGGCGGGCGCTCAAACAGAAACGGCGTTCACTGGACTTAATGCAGCATTAGCAAAAATATCAAGCGGACAGGTCGGGAAGAAATTAGGTGTCGATATAAATGATGTAACCCTTGCGTCTGAAGGGTTGGTTGGAACGTTAGAAAAATTACAACAATTTTCAACGGCTGAACTTCAACAGGCTTTTGGAATTGAAGCGTTTAAGGGTATTCAAAACGCGATAAAAGACACAGAGAAATTTAATGAACTTTTAGAGAATCAAAAGAACGCGCAAGGTGCGGCAGCTCGGGCAGCCTTTACCGCGTCGGACACAATACAAGGTCAAATAAAACGGCTTGGCGTTGCGTTTCAAAATATTTTTGCGGAAGGTTCAGAAGGTGGCGAATTGTTGAAGCAAACTATTCGCGGCCTTGCGATGGCGATGGAGCTTCTTGGGGCCACTGTGAAACTTGCGGCACTTCCTTTCCGTTTGATCTTTCAGGTTGCCAAAGGCATTGGTGAAGTTATCGCGGAGACTTTTGGCATTGAACAAATAAACGTCATTCAAGACTTTTCTAAAGCGTGGGCTGATTCGTTTATTGATCTTGAAAGGCAATTAAAAAGAGCAATGGCGCAAGCAAAACTATATGGACGCAATCTTGTTATTGCGATGAAGAACGCGTTTATTGATATACAAAACGCCATGCCTAATTGGGCGAAACGGATGTTTGGTGTTAGCACGACCGCGCCAATTGCACGATTAGAATTTGAGACATTAGACGAAAGTCAATTCGAACCAGAAACGTTTAAAAAGAACAAAGAAGAAAAAGAAAAAGCGAACAAGAAGGCAGAGGCTTCGTTGCAGAAACAAATTGAAATGACGAAGTATCTGAACGAAGGATTTAAACAGGTTGGCGTTACAATCTCGCAAAGTTTGGCGCAAGGGATCAAAGGGCTAATCAAAGGAACTCAATCTTTGGGTGAAATGCTTTCAAATATTGCAAATAAGCTTGCAGATATGTTTCTTGACATGGCCCTTAATGCAGCATTTTCAGGATTTAAACTTCCGGGTTTCGCTGCTGGAGGTAGGCCGCCTGTTGGAAAACCTTCAATAGTTGGAGAAAAAGGCCCGGAGCTTTTTGTTCCTCGTCAGGCTGGAACAATTGTTCCGAATGATCAATTAGGTGGTGGTGGAGCGACAAACGTGGTTGTAAATGTGGACGCCTCTGGTTCGTCTGTGGAGGGAGACGGAGGACAGGCGGAACAACTTGGAAGTATGCTAGGAGCAGCAGTTCAAGCTGAAATTGCTAGACAACAAAGACCAGGAGGGCTTTTAGCTGCTAGATAATGGCAACCTTTCCAACAAGCCCTGCTCCTTCTTATGGAGCAAATCAAAAAAATGCTCCTAAAACCCGTGTCAGTAGCATGGGTGATGGATATGAACTCAGAGTAACTGTAGGTTTAAATCAAAACCCAAAAGAATGGGCTTTACGTTGGCAAAATATCAGTGAGACCGATGCAGATACAATTTCTACGTTCTTAGATAACAGAGCTTCAGATGGAGCGAGCTTTACTTGGACTCCTCCTGATACCTCAACTTCTTATAAATGGGTGTGCGCTAGTTGGACAAAATCAATACCTTACCTAAACCGAGCTACTATAAGTGCAACATTTAGACAGGTCTTTGAAGCATGAGTACCATTGTCACTAGAGCTGGCAAAGGCTCACCATTAACTCATACAGAAGTTGATGCTAATTTCACAAATTTAAACACTGATAAAGCTGGTTATATTACTGGTGACGGTGGAACAGTAACGCAAGCTAGTTCAAAATCGACTGCGGTTACTTTAAGTAAAAAGTGTGGAACGATCACAATGAATAATGCTGCTTTAGCGGCTGATACCATTGTTTCTTTTACTCTCACAAATACAACAATTGCGGCAACTGATGTTGTTGTTTTAAATCACGCCTCTGGTGGTACAGCAGGAAAGTATGCTTTAAACGCACAAGCAGCAGCAGGTTCAGCTTCAAT
>VMHT01126823.1_pt1 | contig 27074 bp, 33 predicted proteins | sample 4693611 | NCBI WGS metagenome assembly VMHT01 (sample SAMN12280063, study PRJNA550983) | marine metagenome | isolation source: seawater sampled from same location over 5 years 0.02-0.2 micron viral filtrate | place: USA: collected off the coast of southern California halfway between the port... ...
CTGGCCCACCTTTGCACCTTGGTACAATATGATCGATTGTTAGTTCAGCATCAGAACCACAGTAAGCACACTTATAATTCCATCGTTCTTTTATCTTTTGCCTCCACATTCGTCTCGCTTGTCCAGTATTTGTTGTATGTAAATTAAACAGGTACTGTTGAGGTGAGTGAAGGATATCCATAGAATATTGCGACTTACCGTTATTTAGTTAAATGCCATTCCAGAAAGTATCACCTATAGGTTGCATGTTTCTTGATATAAAATACAATCCTACATTACATAAGAACCAGTTAAGATTGATCACCCATGTTTGTCTCCATAGGTACTTTCGATTTGTCTCGACTATGTAAATATTTCTTTCGTTGTCAGCTCTTTTCACGATCTGCTCAAGTCCTAATGCAATAACGAAACCGACTGCATAGATATAAAAAGCAAAGTTCAAAAGACTTGAACTGAAGAGTAAAAAAGATAGCATAGAATTAGCGTTTAAAATAATTTATAATATAGAAGAGGTTGGATAACCCTACCCAAAACCTTTTTTCTTTTTAGGTTTATCTAGGACTTCAACATGTTTGAGCATCGATGAGTCATAGTTCCACCACATATTCCTCATGTCTTCATAGTTATCGAATACATAAGAGTTTGTAGTTGTAACAACTTTATAGTCATGTCGATCATATGATCCACTCCATGTCTCCTCAAAGAACTGAGGATCACTTCTTCCAATTAATTTAGTCATAAAAAAAGAGGGTTATTATACCCTCATTATAACATATAATTTGTTAATTACAAGGCATTACCACGAGGTAATACTTCTTCTGGGAACACGAAGTTCTCATGTGGTTGGTCAACTGATGACATCCATGCTCTCATACCTTCATTAAGAAGAATGTTCTTCGTGTAGAAAGTCTCGAACTCTGGGTCTTCTGCTGCTCTTATCTCTTGAGATACGAAGTCGTATGCTCTGAGGTTAAGTGCTAGACCTACAATACCAATTGATGATGTCCACATACCCATCACAGGTACGAACAACATAAGGAAGTGTAAGAATCTTTTGTTTGAAAATGCTATACCAAATATCTGTGACCAGAATCTGTTTGCTGTAATCATACTATAAGTTTCTTCTTCCTGTGTAGGGTCAAATGCTCTGAATGTAGAACTCTGAACCTTTCCATCAGTATAGACTGATGTGTCTTCATACAAAGTGTTCTGTACTGTTGCACCGTGAATGGCACATAGTAATGCTCCACCTAGTATACCTGCTACACCCATCATATGAAATGGATTGAGAGTTATATTGTGGAAACCTTGAATGAATAAGATATAACGAAAGATTGCTGCGACACCGAATGAAGGTGCGAAGAACCAACTATGCTGCCCTAGTGGGTAGATTAAAAAGATGCTAGTGAAGACTGCGATAACAGCAGAGAATGCAAGAGCATTGTAAGGACGAATCCCAACAAGTCCTGCGATCTCAAATTGTCTGAGCATGAATCCTATAAGACCGAATACACCGTGAAGTGCTACGAAGTTCCAGAGTCCACCGAGTTGTAACCAACGAACGAATGAACCTTGTGCTTCAGGCCCCCATAAGAACATAAGACTATGACCCATTGCATCTCCGGGTGTGGAGACTGCTGCTGTCAAAAAGTTTGCTCCTTCAAGATATGAAGATGCAATACCATGTGTATACCATGATGTCACGAAAGTAGTTCCAACGAACCAACCTCCGATAGAAAGGTAAGCACAAGGTAGAAGTAGAAGACCAGACCATCCGATGAATACGAAACGATCTCTCTTTAACCAGTCATCAAGAACATCGAACCAACCCCTTGTAGGTGCTTGTAAGGTAGATGCTACCATTAATTTCTCCTATGAAAAAGGGGTCACGAAGACCCCTTGATTTATTATTTGATTAATGAATTAACCAATTGCAGGTGCTGTTAAAGCAACTGTTGTAGACTCAGCAGATGCTAGGTCTAATGGGAAGTTGTGTGCATTTCTTTCGTGCATTACTTCCATTCCAAGGTTTGCTCTGTTAAGAACATCTCCCCATGTTGGTACAATCTTACCGTTTGCATCTACAACTGATTGGTTGAAGTTGAAACCGTTAAGGTTGAATGCCATTGTACAGATACCCATAGAGGTTAACCATACACATACAACTGGGAACACTGCTAAGAAGAAGTGTAATGATCTAGAGTTGTTGAAAGAAGCATACTGGAAGATAAGACGACCAAAGTAACCGTGTGCAGCTACAATGTTGTATGTTTCTTCTTCTTGTCCGAACTTATAGCCGTAGTTTTGACTCTCTGTTTCTGTAGTTTCTCTGATTAGAGATGAAGTAACTAAAGAACCGTGCATTGCACTGAAGAGACTACCACCGAACATACCTGCTACTCCTGCCATGTGGAAAGGATGCATTAGTATGTTGTGTTCTGCTTGGAACACGAACATGAAGTTGAACGTACCTGAGATACCTAGAGGCATACCGTCTGAGAAAGATCCCTGACCGAATGGGTATACTAAGAATACTGCAAATGCTGCAGATACAGGTGCTGAATATGCTACACATATCCAAGGTCTCATACCTAAACGGTATGATAATTCCCACTGTCTTCCCATGTATGCTGAGATACCAATGAGGAAGTGGAAGATTACCAACTGGTAAGGGCCACCATTATAGAGCCACTCATCTACGGTTGCTGCTTCCCAAATTGGGTAGAAGTGTAAACCGATTGCGTTGGAAGATGGAACTACAGCACCAGAGATGATGTTGTTACCATATAAGAATGAACCAGCTACTGGTTCTCTGATTCCGTCGATATCGACAGGAGGTGCTGCTATGAAAGCAACGATGAAACATGCTGCTGCTGCGAGTAAGCATGGAATCATGAGTACACCGAACCAACCAACGTAGATTCTGTTGTTTGTTGATGTTACCCATTCGCAGAACTGTGGCCAGCCTGCTAGTAGACCTTGCTGTCTACCTTGTTTTGAAAGAGTTGTCATTAGTAAGACGTTTTAAATAGGGCATCAGGGAGATGCGATATTTATTTCCAGTAATCCCTCACTACTGGATATGAAAGACGAAGTATTATAGTGCCTACGGAGGTCTTGGTTGGGAGCACTTTGTAGTCAGGGTTACGATTGTTTCGAGTCCGTCCTAATGGTGAGGAAACCCTCACTGATGTATTTATATTAACAAAACTTTACATATATGTCAATGAGTATTATTACTTACCTAAAAGATTTTTAATTTTTCTTGCTTTCCTCTTACTATCTGTTGCCTTTTGAATATTAGCATCTATTTCTGGATCACCCTGCATTGGCATACCTTCTGCACTCTGAGGATCAAGTTTATCATACTTATATCTCTTTCCATACTTTGGATGCATACCTGTGTTTGGATCTATCTTTGGTGGTGCTTCATTTGGATATCCCTTTGCAGCAGGTTTCTTTGGATAGTCAATCTCTTTCTTCAAACGCTTTGCGACCTTTGTGAATAGAGGATCGTTAATCTTATTATCATAAGTTTCTGATTCATCTATGAAATTTTCATACTCCTTGATACCATAAACTTCTCTCAATGCTTTTTGATGTGCCAACATATTCAGATGTTCTTGCACTTCTCTTGACTTCTTATTTTTTAGTCGAACATTCTCACCAACGATACGATCAAAGTATTGTGAACCATGACCAAGATTATCATAGATGATGTTCATTCTTTCAGTGGTTTCATATCCTTTCCAATACTTATCTTTTGCTGTCCATATTTGTCTTGAAGCATTTTTACCAGAAACAATATCATCACTCTTCTTCGATGCTGTAACATCAGGAGTGTTCTGTGGACTAAACTTACCTTTAAAGTTTGGACGATAACCTTTTAACTTCGTTGTCTTTGGTAATTCTTTAATCTCTTTGAGTGGTTGTCTAATCTCACGAAGTATTCTTGTCTTGCTTTCTGTGATGACTGATTCTTGAATACCATATAATTCATCTAATTTATTCTTTACTTCTGGTTTCAAATCATTAACATCGATAATTGTTTCTCTTCTTACATGACCAAAACCACCTGCATTTTGTAAAGGAGTTGGTTCCATTAAACCTAAATTAACTTTTATTTGATTGTAAAGTAAGGCACCAGCAGCAGCACCGTTTACAGCTCCAGTAGATGAACCTGAAACGAAACTTCCCCCAATGGTATCATTATCAAGAACTGTCATTAGATTCTGATAAGTAGGACTATCAACAACTTGGTTTGTTATGTCATTAACTATAGATGAATTATAATTAGCGTCATTCGTTTGTTGATTTAACAACTTAGTTAAACCATCCGCAAATTTTCCACTATTCACCATTTCATCCACAATACCCATAGCATTACCACTTGAAGGTATATCTGTGAAGGTTTGAGTATTAATATCAAATCCCTCTCCAGACTCACCACCTAATCTTAAAAATTTATCACCAACATTACTTATTGCTAATTTACCTTTATTATCAATGAATGGAGTCATAATGGATCCACCTTCTCCTCCAAAACCATCTCCCATGTATGGTTTCTTGACCACACCATCTTTATTTGGATTTAAAATATCATCAACACCCATTCCAATATTAGGCATACCATTTTGAGGGGTTTGATTGGTTTCATGCATCATAGTTATATCATCAACGGATATATTTTGAGCGACAGCTTGTGAGCTCACAACACTATTATCCATCACAACTGGTCTGCCATTTCCAATACTTTGAGCTAATGACATTGCCAGATTCATTGCATATGCAAATTGATTGTTAGATGAAGAAAAAGCAGGTCTATCACCAAACTCACTTTGTCTACCACCAATATATGATCTTATATCATTTGCAGCAGTTGTCACTATCCCTAACACAAATCCTGACTTTGATCCTATAAATTGACCAAACTTTTCAAACGCTGGTTCTAATACATCATTAGAAAGAGCAGTGTCGGAAAATTTATCATAAAGATCAACCAAATCATTTTTCACAAAATCTGCAATTGATCCAAAAGGATCTATAGCAAAATCTCCTAAAGCAGTAATTCCTTTTTTAATCAAACCCATCAAATCCAATGAGTTTATATCATTCACATCAGCAGGATCTTGTGGAGTTCCTATGTTATCATTTGCTCCACCAAACAATGCATTAAATATTCCCATGATGACTCCCATACCCATAGAATTATTATCTGGATGTCTCTCAACAGGTACTCCACCAGAAAAATTAAAAGGGAAATTGTTGGCAAAATCATTTTTATTATATCGATCTAGCATCCAAAGTGCATGTTCTAATTTAAAATTAGAATTGTATGATATAAATTGAGATTCAGTGCCATCAAAAGTTCTTGCATTTCCTCCACCAAAAGAAGTTCTTGGTCTATCTTCACCCTTAAAAAATCCATCTATTCTTGCTAATAAAACAAACTGTCTTGTATCTTTTTGTATATACCCTATATTTGTAAAGTCATCATATCCATGATTAATTGCATAGTTTCCTACCAGTGGCCCTAATATAAAACTCTCTGTTCCCTCTGGAAGTGCTGTGTATGGTTTTCCATCAGAAGGTCTAATAAAAGTATTCGTGCTAGATGTACCGTTTGCTGTTACGTCATCATATGAAAAATCTCTAGAGACAGGAGTTTGATTTGTTGGTACTGTTCCTTTTCCTGAATCAAAATATCCTCCTTTTCTAGTATAAACTGTATCACTTGCGTTTGCTGGAATGCCTGAAGGCCATGTACCATCTGCTTTTGGATAAAATTTCTTATCTGGATCACCAGCATCCATGCGAAATGCATCGCCAGTGCTTGGAGTCACCTGATACACACCACCCATACTGTTAGTGGGGACTGCTTCATCCAAACTTTTTATTTTATCATCAATCTTTTTAGACTTCAGATGTTTTAATGCTTTACTGAATTTGTTTCTCTTCACTTATAGAATTTCATTCCGTAAATATATTTATGTATTCTACACCAGTGGGGTCATTTGTTAATGTAGCACCAAGAAATCCCAAGTTTGTAACTCTTGCATGACCTGCATCAGAAGACGTAGTTGATATGTCATGTTTGACTGTCGGATTCATCCAAATAAAACGATTTGGTTTTGCAAAAATACCCTCACGATACTGTGAATCAACTGCATCAGTAATTTTTATCTTTCCTTCCCAGTTCTCATCCCAGTCTGGATGTATATAAAAGACATAAGAACCATTGTCTACGTGCGGGCCATACATGTTACCATGACCATAGTTTGGTGGACGGAATTGATTATAAGAAAAACTTGCTATCTTTGATGCCTCTTCAAAATGAAATTGATATAAATTTATTTCTTTTAAACGATTAAAAACTAAATTAGTTACATCAGTCCACAAATCGTCACGCATATCATGATGACTTGTATCATAATACTGTTCGGAAGATACTACTCTTGATGATATTGAATTAAAATCTGACGCTGATAAAAAGTTGTCTATTAATATTGTTGATCTACAAGACATTTTATTAATTATTTATTCAAGGACAAAAAAATACCTCACCCTATTTAAAGGCATGAGGTATATAAAGTCAAGTTAAAGTGTATGTTTTGTTATAAAGATTAGAATTCCTAACATTGCCAATCTGCCATTTATGAGTTCGGCATATCTCCAATAAGAGTGATTCCAATCCATTATATTAGTCCTGCTGATCCTGCTGCAGTTCCTACTACAACAAAGAATGCGAACTCTGCAAGTCCCAACCATGCAGGTGGGATCTTTAAAAATTGTTTGGTCATTTAAGCTTGTACTCCTCAGCTATTAAGTTTTATGAAAATACGAACGGTAGTCCGTTGACTGCAGTGAATGCTACCGCACACGCAAAAGTAATTTGATAGATCATTATGCTCCTTGGTAAACTGGTGTCATTACTCCACCGCCTTCATCATCATCGTCATCGTCATCAGCAACACGAAAGAACATTTCAACTGCAACAAGAACACTCATAGGATAAAAAACCCATGCAATGGCTTTCCATACTGGAAATGAATCTGATGCTAATTGGAAATCAATCATATTAATTGTGACAATTTGTTAATAATATTTAGTTTTGTAAAGTTTTAAGCAAGAACACTTGTAAAAGTACTTGTTCCCAGTGCCAACATAAAGATGTATGGCACTACTTTAAATGGTACTGGATGTCTTTTCATTATACGAAACCGGGAATAATTTGGCCTGTTGTTAAGTAAGCACCTAATCCTGCGATGATACCTAGCATTGCTAGTCTACCGTTAAGTTTTTCAGCAACTAACTTTTCCTTTTCAATTTCTTTTTTCATTTTTCTATTTAAAATCTTGTAATTGTTTTTTGGTATAGATGAGTATCGTTACAGTGAATGAGATTACTAAAAATAAAAATTCACCTAATGGACTCATTAAAATATACCGGGGATGATTTGACCTGTTGTTGCGTATGCACCGACTGCTGCTACGAAACCTAACATTGCTGCCCAACCATTAAATCTTTCTGCTTCTGGAGTCATGAGTTTTTCCTCTTTGTAATTAATTGTGAATTGTGAATTGAATTTCATCTAAGTCTCCTTAGAATAGGCCTGGAGCGATCCAACCTGTAAGTCCGTAGTTGACTACGGCTGCGAAGAAACCAATCATTGCTAAACGACCATTGATTTGTTCTGCGTTCTTCCAATAGTTCATTAGAAAATACCGGGGATGATTTGTCCTGTGGTGATGTATGCACCGAGTAGTGCAACGAAACCGATCATTGCCCAACGACCGTTTACTTTCTCAGCGTTTTGAGGATAGCTGTCGTATGAAACTGACTTATCAATGTAAGGTCTTGTTTCATTTGGAAAAGCATTTTGTCTTCCACCACTTTCTGTTGTAACAGTCATTGAAGTTTTATTAATTTATGTAACAATATTATATAGTAATTATAAAGTTTTGTCAAACTTTTTGTTGTAAAAGCATGACATTCTTAAGGTTATCTTAATATTTGTATCAGAAAAACTTATTATTGGGGGGTTTCTGGGTTACTTACCCTGTTTAGGTATGGATCGTAGTTTAACAGATCTGTTACATTAAAGTTACACCCTTGCTGTTGCCACCAGTTCCATTGCCCTTCTCGGTTGCTTCGATGGATTGCATCTATATGCTCTGGATGAATTGAAGATCCAAGTTCTAACTTGTAAAGAAACAAAGGCATTGAATAGGTATTACCTGAGTTGTATATTAAATCATCAGCCACTGCTCTTGGTTTTGCACCATTATCAAGTTTGTATTTACCATTCCTCTCATGAAACTTAAGTAACTTCTCTGCATGATGACGATTGATCATATAACATGCTGTAGAAAAATCATTTACAAATCTTCTGTGTAGTTTAACATGAATCGATCCTGTACATATGATTGCAAGTTGAACTACATCCCAATCATAAGGAAGATTTGCCATGAAGTCTCTCCATGTAAAGTTCCAAAACTTAACTAAATCAAGATCAATATCATCTTCCATGATCAAAGCATAGGAACTATCAGAAGTATCATACCAATGTTTGATTGCTTTGAGATGTGATGTTGTACATCCAACCTCCCCAGATGTCATTGATTCTGGGTAAGTTCCTTTGATGATATCACTTAAGTCATCATCACGACCATCGTATGCAGAGATTCTTGTATAGTTTTCAATCTCCCAATACTTAAAGTGATCCTCAACATACTTTCTTCTCTCAGGTTGCCCATCAATATTCAAGTAATAGATTGGAGGAATGTTTTGGAGTTTATATGCTGCTTTGTTTTTATCCGTCATAAGAGTCATCATACTTTAAAACAAAAAAACCATTACCATAAGGAAACTTATCTATCCACTTCTTCTTGATAGATCCGAACTCATAAGAAAACTTAACCAATTCAAATCCATTCTTTTCAAACATATTAATCCACCATTCCTCATCCTTCTTTGTCACATGAGTAACATCAACTTCATACTCACGAATACGAAAGCGATCATTATCACCAAGAGGTATAGTAAAAAAGAATTGATCAGACTTTTGTTTGAACAAATGTAAAACAGCAGGTATGTCAACTTCTTCAACATGCTCTAACATATCTTTACATATGAGTAGATCATATATTTTTTTATTTGGTGCTGACAAATAATCCTTAACTGCAGGATGACAATTTGCAATTGCATAGTCACTCATGTCCTCACCATACGCTTTCGATCCGAGTATACGAAGAGCATGTACAAGAAATCCTTTAGCACATCCATAGTCAACACAATTATCAAAATCAAAATAATTTTGAATATCTAATGCTTCTGGTATTGATCTTGTTGGTTGCCAACTATAATTTTCATATCCAGAGATGTGCTTTCTCACCCCATCCTCATAGTAGTCTTTTGTAAAAAGATGCATAGTCATGCAAAGTCATTATGTATTGTATCAGTAAGAACGTCATCTATCAACTCATTTTGGATTGCATACTTACAGTAGTGACAACCATGATGTCGAAGTGTGGGTGGCTTACTATAGAAATCTATTATACCATCAACATCGCAAACTGCAAACTGTGACTCTGGCACATAGTTATAATTGTTTTCAATTGATAACTCTGCAGATGGACAGGCATAGATGTAACCATCGGTGAATAGAAATGGTTTAACCATATGCATATAGCAATGATCATTTCTTCTCTCACCTTTAAAGTTGAAGTCTGATAGGAATGCAGATTGTAATTTACGTCCTCTATCTTTTTCATACTCTTCTATAATACCACGGATTGTTTCAATATCCTTTGCGGTTTCTTTCACATCCTTAATTGCATTGAAAGCAATACGACATGGAATTTTATTCTCTTCAACCCAATCCAACATTCTTACAAAGTTGTCAGTCGTTTGAAATTTCTTTGATTGTATTCTCTTGTTCTTTACGTCAGTCCACTCACCTGTGATATTCGGATTGTTTGAAGTTGCTAGGTTCTCATCCCACACATATGCTGCTGATGGTTTACAATTAGTTCCTTCAAATACTCTTAGATCATATTCATATCCTTCATAAAAACCATACATTCCCATGCGAACCCAATCAAAGAGTTCAACAATATCTTTTTTGATTGGACGATCCATTCCAAATCTTGCAGCATTAGTACAGATACCTAAACTAAATCCAAGATCCTTTGCATATCTTACAATCTTTTTAAAGTCTGGATGAATACTTGGTTCACCACCACCTGTAAACTCAACACCAGTAACACCAATTGCTTTGAAACTATCAAGTGCTTTGAGCACTGTTTCTGTTGGCATCTTTTCTGAGATGTCACGATTCGCAAAACAACAAAATGAGCAAGTTAAATTGCAAGCATTTGTCAAAGAGATATGTGCCATCACTGGAGAGGGTGGTTTACCCTGTTGGATTGCTTCCAACTTATCCATGTGCTTCAGCATCTTTGTCAGATTACTACTGAAACTACGTCCTTGTACTACGTCGTCTTCTTTTCTAAAAGTTCCGTCCTGATTAAAAACTGGGACTCCTTTATAAGGCACTGTCATTAATAATGCTCCTTCCATTGATGAATCACGGGTAGGTCAGGATTACCTTCTCGAACCTCTCCTAACCAGAGTGCTACCTCATATTTATAACCTCTCTTGGCGAAGTGATATGTAAGATTTGCATCAACAGCACCAAGCATATTATACGATGCAGAATCCTCTTCCATCATACGATCCATATTATTTTGAATGTCTTCTACTACATCATTATACACGGAAAGAAAAGTTTTTGCATTGTAGATTGATCCTCCACACATTCCGTAATGTGTTGCAATTTGATTTGTACAATTGTAGATATCAGTAATCATCTTACCAGTAAATTGATTTCCAATTCTAACACCTCTTAATTGAAATGGTGGATTGATATTAAATGGTCTTCTTACATATACATCATCTTCCATAATCATCGTATAATCTAATCCAGTTTCTTCACACACAAGTTTTTGTCTCTTCCACCATTCAATTGTACGGTATGCATTGTATGGAAACTTTGGATAGTTATTGACATCATCACCAAATATATTTTCTCTCATAAAAAATTTGCATCCAAACTCATCTGCCATGTATGTAAAATCATCTCCTCCATCAGAGATTAAAACAACCGGATTATCTGGAAACTGTTTTCTAAAATTTTCTAATACAAATCTAACTGCCTTGTGGTTTTTATAGACTTGATAAAATACTCCAAACTCTGTCATGATGTAAACAAATAATCCTCAATAACAACGTAGTCCATCTCAGTATTTTCTAATGCATAAAGTGCATCTTCAATCGTTGAGAGAATTGGGTATCCACGAATATTAAATGATGTATTTAATAAAACATTTGTTTCTGATAGTTTACCAAACTCTGTCAACAATTCATAGAAATGTGAATGAGATTCTTCTGTTACGGTTTGTAGTCTTGCAGTTCCATCAACGTGTGTAATTGATGGAAGAGTATCAACCTTAACTCTTGGAGCATAACTCATAAACTCAAGGTTCTCAAAACTGTAAGAATCAAAATACTTAGGAGCATCCTCCTTCTTACAGAAAGGTGCGAATGGACGATACCATTCACGGAATTTAACTTTTGAATTAAGTATATCTTTCATATCAGGAATGTTAGGATCACATACAATTGAACGATTACCTAATGCTCTTGGGCCAACTTCTGAATCACCATAGACTAGTCCTATAATCTTACCATCTTTAATTAATTTTGCAATCTCTGCTTTAGTAGTTTTCTTAGCAGAATACTCTTTGATAAATTCGTCTAAATCATTTTTATCGACAAGTGGTAAACCTTGATATGTAATATCAATCTTTTTAGATGGTCGATTGTATATCAACATGTGTCCTAATGATAATGAACCATCATGTGGATTGGGTGGTACAAAAATTTCACGATCATAATACTGTTTGACTTTCTCATTTACTAATACATTCAGTGCACATCCACCAGTCATAATTAATGGTATCTCAGTATCATACCTATCAAGCACACTAAAAAATGCATCTTCAAATCCTGCCTGTGCTGTTGCTGCAATATCATATCCATCCTGTCCTTCAAAGATCCAGTTCTCTAATGGATTTTTCCAAGGACTATCAATATTTTTTAAAGGTAAATTAGTTTTCTTTGCTAACTTTTTATAGTCACGATCAAAGAAAAATTCAGAGAATGCAGGGACTAAATCATAATCAATCTTTCCATACCCACACAGACCCATGAGTTTACCAGACAATGCTAATTGATGTCTACTCTTCTCTGCTACCTCACGAATTAGAGATCCACATAATAAATATCCACCACCAAAATCTGATGGAATATTTTTAAGTAATTTTATCTCAGTTCCATTCGCAGCATATATGTTAAAGTGTCCATCATCTCCACCACCATCATAAGATACAATGAGTGCCTGTTTAAATGGTGAGAGATAAAATGCTGCAGAAGCATGAGTCTGATGATGTCTTGCGACTGTGACTACATTATCAGTATTAAAAATTTCTTTTGGATCAACTTGAATAAATCCATCAGAAGAAATTAGAACTGCTTCATAATCATTTTCAATACCCCAATCTTCTTCAGCAATCTCTTGACATAATGTAAGTATCTCCTTCTGATACTCAGGTGAATTATCAACATGTAATCTAAAATATCTTTTCTTTACAAGTCTTTCTAATTCAATTAAGTGATACTCATCTTTATCAGCATTATAAAATGTGATATTCGCATCATGTCCTGCAAAAATACTAACTAAGTTTTTCATATCTTACTAATCAAATCCTCAACACAAGGAATATATCTATCCTTGATTACATTGACCCAATCAAAATTAAGTGCGTACTGTATTATAGCATCTCGATGAACGATTGAGTATTCTCTGTTCTTAATTATCTCTGCTTCAAGATATTGAATATCATTAATCTTACTCTCAGGTATCACTGTAATGAAATCTTTTGTAGTATCAAGATTTGCTGCACCATATTCACATACAACAACACCAAGTCCTGCTGCTAATGCTTCCATACAAACAAGAGGATGTGCTTCACCGTCTGATAGTAATACAAGATTTCCGTAGTCACTTAGATTCTTATAAAGATGTTCTTTACTCCACTCACCAAGATAATTAATGTTTATATTAAAGTTTGGATCAGCATTGTTACCTGCGTAATACAGACTACTGATTGATTGAAACATACTTTGTCTCTTACGATAATCTATCTTTGCAAGATATAAACTACGATCAGGATGTTTTGGTTTATCTTTACAAACAAATTTACGAGTATTCACACCATTTGGTGTTACATATAAATTAGATTCTTCAATTAATAATTCATTCTTATATACATCTCGGATACCGTCTGATAGACAGAAAATCTTTGGTGCTATTCTTTGGAATGGTTTTACAATTCGATCATGATAGTATCCCCATTTATTTGATTGCTCAAGGTATCCAAAGTGACTTGTGATTGCACAAGGATATTGAATGAAAGGATAGAGTTCGATAAAATCATCATACTGAATATGCACAAAGTCAGGACGATATGCATTTACTTTCTGTACGATCTCAATAGGACTTTTTGTATTGACAATATCAACTTCATGTCCTAGTTTTTCAAGTGCTAATTTTTGATCCCATATTAATATTTCAACTGCACCCCAACCAGTCGGAGGGATAGGCATAATACCGGGCCCTATAATTGATATCTTCATTCACTTAACTCCGTAAAGATATCCATGTGCTGTCCATTTGTTCTTGAATAAACTGCAAAATCATCTGGATATTTTTTGACAAGATATCCTAATGCAATCTGTTCATTGTTCACATTATTTTCTGCAATCATTTTATCCATCAATACATCATCTACCATCTTCATAATCTTTGGTATGGAATTTTTATGTCCACCAAACATTGATCCTAAAACATAAGAACGATTATCATACAAATAATTTTCATCTAATGTTTCTGCTTCATATAGATCAGTATAATATTCACAGTTCATTTGAATCAAAAAACTTTCACCCATACCCTCAAGTTGTTCCATTGCAGACTCACCCGGATATGGTTCTGTCAAATCAAAGTTGTTAAAGAATCTTGATCCTCCTGCATCTAACCAAAAGTATACGTCAGAATCAAATGGATTTATTTTTGCTGCCTGATCTAACCAAGGAAACTTTGAATATTGAATGACAGAATACATTGCCTGTTTACATTCAATACGATCTGGATCTGAAATATTATTTTTATAATCATCAGAATCAAGTATATCTTGTATTGGTTCTTTTAAATGGTAATAAGGTATCTCTTCTGATGTAATGTGAACTGTCTTTGTAGGAAGATCTCCTCTTCTTTCATCAACAAACTCTTGTAAATCTTCTGTGATAAACAATAACATTGGCACACGAAGTTTGAGTGTAACATCAAACCATTTAAGATACTGATCCCACTTACGACCATCTACTCTATCAATGTCAAAGAGTGCAGAAACAAAGGTTACATTTTTCATACTTGATACGCGGAGTTGTCTTTTGCTAAGTGAACGATTCTTGGTTTGAATGTACAGTGTTCTTTAAAAACTTCTGGATATGCAAACTCAGGGCCAAAGGTATGAACCTTATCCTGATTTTCGATGAAGAAACGATTGATATGACTTTCATCATGCCAGACTGCAACGACCTTTCTCTTCAGATCATCATTCGTTCTTTCTTCTAACTCATCTATCATAGCACATACTTCGGGTACTTTGCCACCCCAGAAACATCCTTGATAATAAACCTGTGGTTGATACTTATCTAAGTCTAATGATGCAAGTGAACTTTCATTTGTTTCAAATGCTCCCGGTAATTTATTATGAGGATTCATACCTAAGAAGTGACATGGATGATGTACACCATACAAAGGTTTATCTGTAAAGAATTCTTCTTCTGTTATTGTATCTACAACTAACGCATCAGCATCTATGAATACTAAGTAATCACACTCTTTTATTTCTTCTCTTGCTTTATTGATGATCCTAAATCTCTCAAGGGTGATATAAGGCCACTCAAGATGCTCTTGCTCAAAGACTTTGACATCATCAGGGAAATCCCCATCACCATCCGTGAATACCAGAAAAACTTTTTCGGTGTTTGGTAAAAAATATTGTTTAATATTTTCATAATATCGTGGTAAAAAATCCAGATATTTATTTGTACCAATAAAGGTAATCGCTACTTTCATAATACAGTCCAGTTAGAACAGTAAATATCTGTAGTATCTAGGTGTGAATTATCCGACCCCTCAAACCATCCTTTCGGTGCAATAACTTTTTTACTATTAGATAACCATGCACCCCACCATGAGAATGAACTATTTGCAATTATATGTCCAGTACACATTGTCATTAAACATAAATCAAGATACGCATCATCATTATCAGATATCATAAAACGATCATCCGCAAACAACTCATGTTCTTTACACCAATCAGGATCATCTGAAAATATCAGGACAGGGCCAACATCAAAATATGAGAGTGCTTTCTCATAATAATCCATACTTAAACAAGTATGATTTGGATTTGTAATATAATCTGTACGACGAATATGTAATGCTGTTGCATCACCAATACTCGACATCATCTCCTGACAAGGAATTTTTATATCATCACGGAAAGTAAAATCCTGTTTAATCTCATTCTTTATATGTTTAAAATATTTTTCTGTCTGAAAGAAACCTTGAACTGATACCCAATCAGGACACTTGTTAAATAAGTTCTGATCAAAACCAAATCCACTCTCTACAACAGTTGGACGATCAGGATCAATGTACTGTATGTTTAGTTCATTAGTACTACTTAACTTAAAAGGAATTAATAATTGATGATCTCTCCATTCATCTTTATTTGCTGATGGAGGAAAGCAAAATTGATAACCATTATTTCGTGCAATACCTTTTAAGGATGCAAATTGAAACATCTGATTACCAAGTCTACCAAGTTGACCGAGTGCATTAAATCCTATCATTCTTGATCCATCCAACTCATGAATCTTGAAATTGGATTTGCACTTTGTTTTGGTTCTTCATACCCAAGATTATTTTTATACCACTTATATGTTGATTCAATACCTTCTCTCAGACTAATCTTTGGTTCCCATCCAAGTGCTTTCATCTTATCTACATTTAAGACTTTGCGTGGTGTACCATTTGGTTTTGATGTATCCCATTCATAGTCATTCTCATAACCAGTCACATCAATAATTGTCTCTGCCAGTTCTTTAATTGTCACATCTTCTCCTGTACCGATGTTGATGATCTCTTCGTCATCATACTTATCCATACAAATATACAATGCTTCTGCAAGATCGTCAACATGTAGAAACTCTCTCTTTGCAGATCCATCACCCCAGAGTTTGACTACCCATGCTTTACTCTTCTCCAATGAACCATGAAACTTAGATATCAATGCAGGAAGAACATGAGATGAATTATGATCGAAGTTATCATTCGGGCCATAAAGATTTGTTGGCATTACAGAGATTGCATTGAAACCATACTGTTTACGATATGACTGACACATATTAATACCTGCAATCTTTGCAACTGCATATGCAGAATTGCTTGATTCAAGATGACCTGACATCAATTGATCTTCTGTGATTGGTTGGTTTGCAAACTTTGGATAGATACAAGATGATCCTAAGAATAATAACTTCTTAACTCCTGACTTTGCAGCACTACTAATGACATTTGTTTGTATCATCAGATTCTCATAGATGAAGTCAGCAGGATACTCAGCATTTGCACCGATACCACCGACCTTTGCAGCAGCAAGAAACACATACTCAGGTTGTTCCATCATAAAGAACATCTGAACATCATGTAGTTTAGTCAGATCAAGTTTGATTCGATCCATTGTAATAATATTCGTAAATCCTTTTGATTCAAGATTACGAACGATTGCAGAACCAACTAATCCGTTATGTCCTGCAACAAAAATTTTAGATTCACTGTCCATAGATACACATGTCCTCAACTAATTGATCAAATGTTGTTTTGGGTTCCCATCCTAACTTTTCTTTTGCTTTGCTCGGATCTCCTAACAAAGACTCGACTTCTGCAGGACGGAAATATCTTTCGTCTGTTCTAATTATATCTCTTGCAAGACTTCGACAGTAACCAACTTCGCCTCCATTTGACCATCTAAAATCAATTGAGAAACCAAAATAGGGTGCTGCTTTCATAATAAAGTCTTTCACAGAATACTGCTCACCGGTTGCAATCACATAATCATCTGGTTCATCTTGCTGTAGCATCAACCACATAGCCTCTACAAAGTCCTTTGCATGACCCCAATCTCTCTTTGCATTGAGATTTCCAAGAACTAATTCTCTTTGCATTCCAACAGAAATTTTAGATAGACCTCTTGTAATCTTACGAGTTACAAATGTCTCACCTCTTCTTGGTGATTCATGATTAAACAAAATACCAGAACTACAATGCATACCATATGCTTCACGATAGTTCTTGATTATCCAGTAACCATATAGTTTTGCTACACCATAAGGTGATCGTGGATAAAAAGGTGTTGTCTCTGTTTGAGGAACTGCTTGAACTAAACCATAAAGTTCAGAAGTAGATGCCTGATAGATACGAGTCTTTTTCTCCATACCAAGAAGGCGAACAGCCTCAAGAACTCTCAGAGTTCCAAGACCATCCACCTGTGCTGTATATTCTGGTATCTCAAAAGAAACTTTTACATGACTTTGAGCACCAAGATTGTAGATTTCATCTGGTTCTATCTTTTTAATAACACCAATAATGTTTGTGGCATCAGTCAGATCACCATAATGAAGATGTATATCCTCATAGATGTGATCAATTCGATCAGTATTAATTAGAGAGGCACGACGAACAATTCCATGCACCTCATACCCCTTCTCTAAGAGAAGTTCGGCAAGATAAGAACCATCCTGACCTGTAATACCTGTAATTAAGGCAACTTTAGACATCTTTTACATAACAAGGAACACCTGCAGGGTCTAACCACTTTGTATATTCAAAGTCATCAATCGCAGTTTTGAACTGCATGAAGTTATCACAGAGGTACATGTCCTTGTAACCATTGTAATTATTCCACTTCTGAATACGATAGTCAGGTTGACCATTCTCAAGTAAATCAGGCATCTTTACATACCTATATGGTTCATTCTGTAGGAGTACTTCAATCATAATAAAATAGGTTATATCACTATTATACAGACTCCTTGTTCGGAAGTCAAGTGTGCCAGTTCACAAACTGTCAGCGTCTTACTACGATATCTCCATCATCGTCATCTTCATCGTCATCTTCGATCTCTTCCATGCGTTCTCGTAACGACTGATACAAGTCTGGTGACTGTTCAACTGGTTTTACACCCACATATAGTATCTCTTCTCCTTCTTTTGGTGCCTCTGGATGAGTTCTTGTACCATATCTTCTCGTTGTTTCCTTTTTTATATCAGAAATATTTCTCCACATCAAAGAAAATGCTGCTCCCCCAATTGCAAAGAGAGAAGCAATATATAAAAATGCTAACATGTCCATTATCGTTGAAATATTTTTTGAATCGGAACTTGTCTGATCTTATCAACCACATCAGTTTCGACTCTATCGACTATTCTTTCTAATATATTAACATCTAAATCCATAAATGGTGGAATAATACCTAAAACTCTTAACAAACCGTCAACAAATAATGCAAGAGTTGTGAATCCTAGAATCATACTGAGGACAGTTGCATCACGGTTATGCTTTGCCATTGACTCTTCATCAATCTTCCGTGCTTCATCGACTGCTTTCTCTACAGCAGCAGAGATTAGCACATCCACTTCATCTTTCGAGTAAGTATACTTCCGAATTTTTTCCTCAGTGACAGTTCTTTCCACAGGAACATCAGTTAAAGGAAACTCAGTGATTAGTGCTTTGAACATATTTTTTTTCTTTTTACTATGTATTATACGGAACCTGTCAAGTTGTATGGATTCTGAAACAAGTCAGCAAATAAAGATCCTTTTGATGTCTTATCTCTTGAATCTGGTATTCGATCATACATAAACCATCCAGTGGCAATATATTTAGTTTGAGTCTTACTTACAATACCATTATGAAAGTGAGTCCAAAACGCTGGCCAAATTACACATCTTCCTCGAACTGCATTAATTGTTTTATCGTAATTTTCAAAATATGTACCTCCATCATCTGTAACAGTGTTTAAATAGATCATCCAAACAAGCATTCTTCTAATACTGTGATGACAGTATCCTTGATTTTCAGCATGTGATACAAAATAACCCATGTTTGGATCGTATTTTTGTAAACAATAACTATTATCAACTTGCCAAGATGAATCTGTTCTTTTTAATTGATGATGTTTTTCTACATATTTGTTAATACATCTGCTAAGAGCATTGTTAATTGCCACTGCATGAGGAGATGGTTCAACTAAGAAAGTATCTTCAACATAATATACATCCTTCTTATGTCTTGTACCATGCTTTTGATTCTCATTAACTCTCCTTTTTGGAAGTTTATCTATCATCTCCACAGTGTAATCACAATCATCAGATGATAGAGCATCATCATAAATTTCTATAAAATCTGTCACAATAAACTCCTATTCATATTTGCATAGAAATGAACTACCATTATTTTTTTAATACCTGATTTTACCTTCAATCCTCTATGTAGAAAAGACCAATTTGATGGGAAAATTAAAGTATAATTTTTTTTAGGTACAATAATTTCACCCATGATTTCTGTTTCGCCACCATCAAAATCATCATTTAAATATGTGATTGATGACACGACCCTTTCAGAATTATCTTTTGATAATTCATCAACATGATATTTAAATTCATCATTTACATTATATCTAGCAAACTTTAAACTGTAAAAAAATTGGTTGGATGTAAAAAATTTAAGAAACTTAGATTGAACTGGGTGTATAAAATTTAAGTACGCATGTACTATATCATGTATGCGAGGTAAATTTTCTTTAACAATAAACTTTGAGTCATATACATCTCGGTTTGCATTATCTGAATCGGGATTTTTAATCCAACAATCAGTGTGTATTGAATGATTAATTTTTACAAACTCATCCTCGGTAAAAATTTTGTCATAAAATATTATCTTATCAAACATTAAAATTCTTTCCCAATTGGTATCTCAGTTGATTGAAAATTAATATTCATCAAATATCTTCTAGGAAGATCTGTTTGAGATATACCAGCATGTTTTTGATGAGAATTGAAAATAATCATTCTATTTCTTCTTGATTCTATTTCAGTTCCATCCTCGAATATAGTTTTACCATTACAATCATTAAAATATAGTATTGATGTAAAAGCAAAATCACTAAAGAGAACATTATCGGTATGAAATTCCCTTTGCTCTGGTGTTCTGGTGTATATGTCGCAGTTTAACTTGACAGTAATTAAATTTTGTATGTGTAAAAAATCAAATATAGGACTAAACTGTGAAAATTTATTGCTAGTGAATCCAGACTTTGAATGATAAACTGCGTTTGTAAATCTCCAGTCATCACTCTCACCCTCATTCACAGTGCCCACAATCAAATTCCAAAATATATTACTTCCCATCACAAATGATGAAATGTTATCAAAAACCATTTCTGGTAGAACATTATCAATAATATATCTTTTTGTTTTTAAATTATTTGGTTTCTCAATTTTTACATAATTACTATTCATTACCTACGAAGGTTCAGTTGGCCATGTAAATGAAGTATAGTCTAAGTAACCTGTACTTGTCAAGTTTGGAGATGATGTCGAAGGTAAATCCCTAAGTGCCTGACGGTAAGTTTTCCAACTATCTGAAACAGGAACACCAGTTTCATTTGATTTTATGACGACCCAATCAGTGTCAATTAATTTTTCATTCCTTTCAATCCTTAATATTTTGAGGGCCTCAGATTTATCTAATTCATTTACTTTTTGATTTAATTCAGATTCTGTTGGGTTAAAAGATGTCAACCAAGTCATTCCACTATAATCTATACCATCCCATGTAAAAAGACACTCAGTCGTGCCAGCACCAATTGATATCGCTGCATCTGCTATATCATGTTTTCGGATATAATGTGTTGTACTTATTCCAGTATTTGAAGTGTATTCTATTAAATTTAATTCTCTATTATATTTCATGTTACCTCATAAAAACTAAAACACAACTACTATATGGTCTATGATTTGAGTTCTGACCACGATTACCTGTACCCTCATCATAAAAACATCTATTATTGTCATCCCATCCAACCATTGCTGATGAATCAGTATCCTGTCCACAAGTGCTATCAGTCGCACTCACAGCCCACTTCGCATCTTGAGCAGCATGATAATACCACATGCTAGTTGTTGGTTTTGAAAATCCACCCGGTCTCATGTAATTACTACCAGAGTTATCAGATATACGAATTGAAGTCAAATTTCTATTATCCCACCTACCTCTTCCATCTCTTGCTCCTGCAACTCTCACTCCCTGTTTACTATCACTTATCGCTGTAGTTCTAAATGTTTGTGTGTTACCAGTTTGATTATTCGTACCATCTTGATTATCACCGTGGTTTGCATTCAACATCCACTCCCATAACTGAGGATGATACCTTTGATCTCCTTCATGATTTAAATTTACACAACGATATATCCAATCGATTGTGCGATTGCCCATAATATCAGATGCATTTGTATGACCTAGAAATCTTATTTCTTTTGGTTTAAAAGTTCCCCAGTCAGCAGACCAATAACTCGTTCCACCTGTGCTTACATCATCTAACCCTCTTACAGAATTTATCGTGCTAGTGATAGTGCTACTGGCATCTGCAGCATATCTTCCTATCAGAACCCAACCTTGATCTCCACCTTGAGAAGTACCTGAACATCTTAAAAAATATCCATCTTGTACTCCACCATCTGGAGTATTAAATTTATAAACACCAGATGTATCACCACCGTCCCATAATTGTTGTGGATGATCCACAACACCATGAAATCGTGTTCCGTTATCAAAAATTACAGGCATTACTGAACCTCCTTCAACATCATTTCGTATTTTTTACCATTTTTATTATTTATCATGTAAATTCCGTTCTCTCCTTCTTGCAATGTCCAGTTACCTGTTGTACCATCCACACAGTTTGGATCTCCACCATCATTACTAAAGTGCATATCCATGACATGGATATTTCTCCATTTTAATGAACTTGTTCCTAAATCTCTTGCATTGTTTGCACCCGGAACAAAAGAACCATTGGTATCAAATTCAGCAAGTTTAGTATCACAAGTTTCTGCAGTTTCACTAGCACCGTTAGCCAAATCCTGATAGAAAGCAATAGAACCATAAGATGACCATATTTTTAATTGTTCTGTATTAGAATGATCGTAAGCAATACCTGCTCTTAACTCTCTGGTTGCACTTATTGAGGGTGCATAATGCCACATTAATCCCCAAGAACTATCACCACCACTAGTTCCTTGTAACCAGTTACCTTCTGTTTGTCCGATAGTCAAAAGATGTCTACTATCATAACCATCACTTGTTGAACAGTTTATTTTTACTGCTTCACGTACTACATTAGAATTTACAGAACCAGTTTGATTCCATCCACCTAATAAAATAGTATCATCTGATTTAACACGAAGAGTTTCTCTATAAGTACTACCACCTGTTCTATGTTTAAAGAAGAAATCACCAATATTATTTCCAGTTCTAACATATCCTAACTGACCATAACTATTTGCACCACTTGCAACAACAAACTCTAATCCTGTGTGATACCCTACTCCACTATTATCTGTACCAGATGGATTATGAATACGAAGTAATGAATTGTCTGCTGCACTAAAACCTGTTACCTGATATGCGTTTGTGCTGCTTTGATGAATGTCAAGAATTCTATCGGCACTTGTTGCTCCAAGAGACATCTTACCATTTGAATCAATGTAAACATTTGATTCGGCATTTAAATTTGTTCCACTACCACCAGTGATAACTTTATTATCAGCATTATTTGCTATCGTTACACCAGCAGAAGGTGTTGCCCAAGTAGGTGCCGATCCAGAACCTGCACTTGTTAATACCTGACCTGATGTTCCGTATGCACCAGCAACTCCAATCGCACCAGCATTAGAAATATTGAATCTGTTTGAAAATGTTATATTATTATTTGCTGTACCACTTGCAGCAGTATCAAATTGGAATCCACTTTGATTTACTACTATTCTTGTCGCACCTACACTACTGGTAATGTATTTCCAAGCACTGTTAAATACAGCATTTGTTACATAGTTTAATTGATGACTAACTGCTCCTATAGCAGCAGCATTTTTGATGTAAATATTTCCATTATCAGAAGAGGTTGGAGATGTTTGAGCACCAGTAACCAAATTTCCACTTCCGTCGATGCGAAGTGCTTCAGTTTCTCCAGAACCACCAATGTTTATGGTAAATGGACTGTTAGCATAACTTCTAATACTGGTTATACCAGTAGTTGCACTTAGATCAGCACGTAGTGTTGTGCCTGTGTGAAGAGCAAAGGATGGTTTAGTTGAATGACTTACATTAAGAGGATGAGATGTCTCCGAGAAATTGCCACCAATATTTAAATTACCATCAGATGTGATGCGAAGTCTTTCTCCTTCAGTTCCAGAACTTCTTGTTAAGAATCTTAAGTTTGAATTATTAGTTGAACCAGCATTTTGTATTCTAGCATTACTGTTATTAAATCCATTCTGGAAATATAAACTCTCTCCATTAAAACCTACATGGACATTACCACTTGAGTCGACGTGAACTCTTTCTTGTGCACCACTTAATGCTCCTGCAGTTATTGTATAGAGACGAACATCAGAACCAAGTAATGATAATGATCTATACCCATCACCACTACCATAGTTACCAACAAATAGTCCACTAGTTGATGGATCTGCAATAACTCTGAAACTAGCATTTGCACCTGCACGAATTTGCAAGTCACCATTAGGAGTATCAGTTCCGATACCAACTTTACCATCTGATGCGATGCGAAGTCTTTCAACACCTGCTGTCTCTACTGTAAATGTATCAGCAGCGGGAAATCTTATTGAAGTATTCGTGTCCCCAGTATGAACTATTGAGTCGGCAATTGAAACTGTAGACCTTGCTGTGATTATTCCTATTGAATCTATATTCGTTACGTCTTCATATGTAAGTGTACCACCAATCGAAACACTACCAGTAAATGTAGTAATACCATTTACCTTTAAGTCTTCAACCTCAACACTTAGAGATTTTCTTATATCTGTTAACTTTGTTAGTGCCATATCTTTTTTTTTATTTATAGATTATCCAATCAAGAATCCAGCAAAACTTTCCCAATATCCAGAGTTCCATGCTCTTTTTGAACCTCCATCTTGATTGTTAGTGGTGCAATGAACCTTATCGCCAACTGCTAAAGGTATGACACAAGACAAATGATGATGATCCCACCAATTCTGACTAGTAGTTTCAGACTCACCACCATGATAATCTACTCCATTTTTTACTATTCTTGTATCAACTCTTGCTGAATGGTTTTGTGATAGTGAAAAATAATAATTTCCAGCAACAGGAGCTACAAATTTATATTGATCTGATCCTGATGTTTTGAAATGACCACCGATATTTGTATTAGTTGTATTGAATGGCATTACTTGCATTCCCGTATTGGCACTCTCACTAGTAAATCCGTTTATATAAGCATTAAATGATGGTTGATTTGGTGTTGTAACTCTACCATATGCATCAATTTTCATACGCTCACCGGGAGTATTAGTGCCACCTCCTGTATAAAATGCCATATAATCAGTATTGTGATCATAAAAAACTTTTCCAGCGTAAGAACCAGCGTCACCACTACTTGTGCTATCTGTGAAATATAATCTTCCAGAACCATTTGTGGCAGATCTTATCTCTATAGCGGTTGTACCACCAGAAGATACATCTGCAACCGATAATTTTCTTGATGAGAATGCAGCACCATCAGATGTGTTTATAAGAACTCTTCCATCTCCAAGAATCCTCATTCTTTCTGCACCTGCTGTTCTTACATATAAATCATCAATATTATGATCATATGTAATTGCACCACGATATGCTGCATTACCTGAAGTTCCATCTGCAAAATATAAATTATTTCTCTTGTTGCTTCCAGTGCTTGCAATAGTTATTCCAGTATGGTCTGCTGAAGCAACAACAAAATTTTCTGCTTCATTATCATAACCATCAGGTGCGTTTGTTCCCAGTCCCATTCGACCACTTGAGTCGATGCGAAGTCTTTCACCTAGTGAACCACCACTAGGGGTAGTTGCAAAAATTATATCAGCACCTGCAGAGCGATGTCTGATATTTAATTCATTTGTACGATATTGAATTTCTCCTAACCTTGTACTCTTATCTGCTTCATAAAAATCTATTGCACTAATATCATCTGATGCTCTACCGAACAAAACAATATTCTGTGCAGAACTGTCAGCAGCAACTTGTATTGGATGAGAAAGTGATGTTGAAGTTAGTGCTGCTTGACCTGATTTTAATAATCTACCACTTGAGTCGATGCGAAGTCTTTCAGTATTAGAATTATTTTTGAATATTATGTCATGAGTATCAGAAGCAGATGCATTAGACACATATGAGATACCACCTTTTAAAGTTCCATCAATTAGGAACTCTATATGTGCTCCTGCTCCACCACCATTAGAAGTATCTAATGTTAATTTTGCATCAGATCCAGACTCTGATTCTAATTTTAATACCGCATCAGAAGACCCAGTAGAATTATTTAAATGTAATAATCCTGTTCCATCAAAAGTTAACTTTGATTCAGCATTTAAATTAACACCACTACCGCCAGTTATTACCCTGTTGTCACCATTGTTTGCAATGGTTGCCTGTGCTGGTAATGAAGTTAAGTTTGCACCACTTCCTACAAAACTTGTTGCAGTAATCACACCTGCATTTCCTAATTTAATATTATTTCCTACATCTACTTGACCAGCAAGTACTTTAATACCTGTTCTGAATGTACCAATACCTAATGCATCTACATTGGTGACATCCTGATATGTTAGTGTTCCTCCAACTGATACATTACCAGAAAGACTTACACTATCTTTTATTACAGAACCAGTTACCTTTGTAAGTGCCATTATATCTTTTTAGTTATTTATTATGATCCTGATATATGATAAGTAAAAGATCCATATATCCATCTTCCAAATGACCATTGACCGTGTTGCAGATATCTAGATGACGCATAACCCATACCACTCTTGTCTGTAGGTTTCACCCAATATACTACATTATTACTACTTACACGATTGATATAATGAGTACCACCTACTATATCACCTAAACCACTACTAGGACTACTATGATCCACCCAAAATGATCCACCAATTTGAAATCCAAAACAAGTAAAAGGCCAACCTCTTAATCTCAAATCTCCTGTTTTACTTCCATTTTCTGCGTTTTGAATATTATAGTAACAGTAAACAAGATTTCCAATTCTTACATATCTACATTCATTAGCAGTATAAGTAATAGAATAATTAGAACCATTTGCATCTATTACCTCTGGAACCCATTGTCCTGTTTGATAATGATCTAGATAATTAACTGCATTTGCACTTCCAAATCTAATACCACCACTTAATACTACATCTCTCCAACGATAACCAGAATGATAACCTAAATCCATATTTGCATCGGTTCTTGGGTAAGTATGTCCAATGAAAGAATTACCCTCACCATTCACATACCAAACATTTGATGATGAATCTGTATTGTACATCTGAATAGCAGATCCATGTGCGTTTTTGCTAGTAACTTTAATACCATCAGTTTTAACACGAAGTACTTCTGCTGTTCCTGATCCAGTTGTGTTTTGAAATATAATATCGTCACCACTCTTATATGATATAAAATATATTGCACCAGAAGCAGAGATTCTAAGTCTTTCTGATGAACCTGTGT
>VMHT01199754.1_pt1 | contig 27066 bp, 16 predicted proteins | sample 4693611 | NCBI WGS metagenome assembly VMHT01 (sample SAMN12280063, study PRJNA550983) | marine metagenome | isolation source: seawater sampled from same location over 5 years 0.02-0.2 micron viral filtrate | place: USA: collected off the coast of southern California halfway between the port... ...
AAAAATGAGAAAGAAACGCCTGCAAGCATCTTGGCCCTCTTTGGACGCCAAACCTGAACTCTACACGGGACCACTGCCATTTGAGCCAGTCAATGTGGTTGATATGGTCAAAGATCGAAAGCGTCGTTTCGAACTTTTACAAACATGCGCCATCGACCCGACCGTGTTGCCAGTTTGGCGTGAACAGGGTGGCGAACAAGCAGCCTTGAGAAAATGGCAGAAGTTCTACGATAAGGGGCTCAATGGCTATGCTCGTCGACGAAACAACGCAGCGGACCCAAGCGGTGTTTCTCGTTTGTCGGCTGCGTTTCACTATGGTTTTCTTTCACCGATGAGGGTGGCTAGAGAAGCAGCAGCGGTTGGCACGAAGTCAGCTGAAAAATACCTCGATGAGTTGTTGATTTTCCGAGAGCATCCTTGGCATCACATCTTCTCGGCAAGCGATCCATATGATGCTTCAAATCTTCCCGAGTGGGCCTTGCAATCTTGGCGAGAAACATCAGATGACCCACGGCCTGTGCTCCTCAAAGATCACCAGATGGAATATGCGAACTCACCCCTTGAATTGTGGAATCTTTGCCAACACTCACTTCTTCGTCATGGGGAGTTGCACAACAATCTCCGCATGACATGGGGCAAAGCCGTGCCTCTGTGGACTGAGTCGTTGGACCATTCGTTGTACATCGGTCAAATGCTCAACGACAAGTATGCGCTCGACGGGCGGGATCCTTCTTCCGTTGTAGGAATTCAATGGTGCCATGGTTTGTTTGACCGTCCTTTCTTTCCCTCAATGCCCGTGATGGGCGTGGTGCGCAAACGAGACGTTATCACGCATCAAACACGTCTTGACATGCACGCATACGACGCTCACATTCAGCGCAATCAATCTCATTTTGATGGCATCCACATTGTCATGGGAATCGGTGTCATCGCCACGTGCGTGGCTCGAATGTTGTTTGATCATGGTTTAGATGTACGAATGGTTGATTCGGGCACGATACAAGGCCACGAAGATGATGCTCTTGATGCATCCGACGTCTCGTTATTCCCATCGTGGATGGAACAACGGATTGCCTCAATCTGTGAATCATCCGGAATCAACACAATTGCGGATGTCTGTGCTGCCCTTCAAACTGGAATAGAGGTAATTGATACGGTGCCAACGACCCAACACATCATCGTCTATTCTGATGCAAGCGACGGGCAACAATCGGGTCCATTGAGCGAGCGAATTGGGCACGAGGTGTGGTCTGCCGCAAAACAGGTCTGGCTGGCAAATGCCATCCAGAGCGTACCAACCGATTCCATACAGAAGCGGTTGTTCTGATCACTCAGCGTCTTCGGTAGCCATGTAAAGCGGCGGATAGGCAAAGTTTGGATTCTTGTCTTCATCCATTTGCACCACATAGACGCCGGACACCATTTCTGAGATGAACAGGTAGCCACGAGGGTCGTACTGCAAGCCCCAATCGAACGGAATCATGCACGAAGCCCAACAGTCTGCCATATCATAGCCGAGGGTTGCCTTTGGATCTTCCATCCATGTCGGGCCCGAAGGCAGGAAGTAACCCATGGTCTTGGTTTCAGACATTTGAGCGATTGCAGGGTAGCCGATTTCAGGCGAGACCACGCCGTCAACCCACACCAGGTCTTGCCAGATATCGCTGTGGTCAGTGACCCAGTTTCCAGCGTGGTAGTGCGTCCAGTAGACGTGGCCGTGGGTTCCAGTGTCACCGTTGTGAGGGCTGTAGATGTAGCCGCCTGGAATGTAGTGGTGAGGGTGTTCGCTGCCGTCAGGCAAGATGCTCGAACCCGGCAGTTTCCACTTACTCATCAAGAAAGGCTTGGCAGGATCGGTGGTGTCAATGGTCCAAATGTAGCCGGTGTGGTTGGTGTTGGTACCGTACTCAGGAGCAATCATGGTTAGGTGTCGCCAGTTGATACCGAATTCAGCATCGTTTGGCCCTGTGCCACATTCTGCGTCCCATGTCTCCATTGGGTCGGTGTCTTTGGCTCCATTGCACAACAGGTGGTCGTAAGGAACCGCATAGTGAATCCAGCCGTTGCCGTTGAGTGCTCCACTGCTGCCGCCCCATTCTTCTGAGGACATGTTGGCATGGCCACCGCCATCTGGGCCGTACCATCCATCGTCTGCGGTTGGGCAACCCATCCATCGTCCGACTTCATTGTCCTGTGGCCAGCTGATGCCTTCGGGGTCAGGGATTTCAGGTGGGTTTGAGACATCGACGATTCTTAGTCCAGCATCCCAGTAGGAGATGTAGAGCAACTTCTGTCCAGTGATTGGGTGAATGTGGAACACGTTGTCGTGGTTGAAAATTGAGCCACCGCAGGTGGTTTCTGGCTCTGGAGAGTAGCCACCCCAGCGGAGGATCTGTCGACTGTCGTTTTGTTGTTCATCAGTCGAGGTTATATCCCACGCTTCAAATCCGAGAGGGACGTAGAAAATTTGTGTACCTTTGTAGAACGTTCCTGAATCACCTTCAACCATTTCTGGATAGGGGTCAGCTCCGTAAAGGAAGAGATGGCATTCTTCAATCGACCATAGTGGGTTAGCTGGCTCCCAGTCGCAATCCACGTGCATGTCTTGATTGTGGAATCCTGCTGGCGGGTTGTTCCATTCTGCAACCTTGATTGGTTCGTTCTTGTTGACAACGGAAATCACGTCCAGTCGGTTTGCACCACTGTTAGCGTCGTCATCGGTTGGGATTGGATCGAGGTCGCTGTTGGTCAATTCGTGGTTGACAAGCACCCAGTTGTTGTCAGGGGTCACCTTGATGTCGATCATTCGACCTACTTCAGCGTAATATGTTGAGAGCAGCACGATGTTGTTTGGCTCAGAGATATCCAAAATTTCGAATTGGTTGTATGAGGAGACGTAAGCATAGCATCCACCCGTTCCGTCAGCGTTCTTGACGCAATCCTCCATGAAGTTACCTTCAATGGCGATTTCAGATGAGTCGCCAGGGGTTGGTCCGACGTTCTTGTACTCAGGGAAACATGGCCTTCCTGCCACGTTGTCGAGTTCTGGGGGAGGTGCAACATTACCGTCGCAGTTGAGGTTGTGGTAGTCGATGAGCAGCATGTTGTCGGTCTGCAATCGGTGAGCGAGCAAATCGGTGTGGCTGTGGTTTTCATCTTCGATTTCCACAACAGGATCGACCCATTCTTCCATTTCGTTCATTGTTTCGACATTTTTACTTCCACCAAGAGCAAGGTACCCGGTTGCTGAGAGCAAGCTGATAACGGCCAATGCAACGAAGGCATAGGTCATGACTTTGTCCGCTGCTTCCTTATCTTTGAACAGTCTACTAGGGCGCATGGGCGGTGACTTGAGGGGTTCTATTTGAATTGGACCGTTGACGCATCTTGCAACCATCATGGTCGCCATGTTTTATTTATCTGGGCCTGAGCCTTTCGAACATGCGACGCATGGCTTTGCCAACCCTCGTCTTTCTGCTGCTTGCGGCAGTTGTGCTGGCCCCCCTCCAATCAAGCGCACACACGGCGAGTGCATCTACGGTCCTTGTTCAGGAAGACGGCTTTTCACATAGCGCGCCAGAGATCTTTCACAACGATTCAATCATCTGGTACAACACCGACAACGGATCAAACCTCACGCACCGTTTGGTCTATGATCACGACGGCGATGGATTGTACAACGGCACCTTCGATTGGGATTCTGGAGAACTTCACGCCTACTGTGAAACTGATGAAAACAACACGAAGGTCGATCCGGAGTGCACGACGATGTTCTTTGTTGTCTTTGATGTCAATTGGACAGAGGGCGACTACGGCTATCAGGACATTCGATCAGACGGCTCGGTGGTCAACGCAACCATTCGATTGTTCAAGGACATGGACAGCCACAACGCTTCAACTCCGCCACCCGTTGGCAGCAGTTTTGGTGTGACGCAAGGCGCTGATGACTCGCCAGCAGATGAGAATGCCGCTGAAGATGAAGCATTGACACCGGAAGATTTTCTGCTCTACATAGCGATCGGTACGGGCAGTTCTGCAGTTCTTCTGTTTGGGGTCTTGATGATCAGAGGCTCATCAGGCACGCCTGAAAAGGTTCTGCAAGAAGAATAATTGACACCTTGGTTGCTTAAGTAGACTCGAACGCTATCTAAGTCATGGCGAGAGCGGTAAAGCAAAGAAAACCACGCATTACATCTGCTGGAAATATCTCAAGCACCTTTGGTCTCATCAAAGTTGAAGGCGATTTCGACAAGCATGATCTTCAGCGTAACATCATGGCCATCAGTTGGATTGACGAGATTGTTGCGGATTCAAACGGGGCGCTCGAGTATGAGAACACATCGACAGGCGTCGTCGTTGCAGCTCACATGGGCAAGGTCAAAATCCAAATCGACGTTCGTTTGTGTGCCGAACGCTCCCTCTCGGAATGTTACTGGACTCAAGGTCATGTTCCAGCCTTTGTCAATTCGAGTGAAATTTGCATCGAGATGGGCTCAGGCTACACTCATAATGTGCCTGATTTGGACTTATGTGCTGCGTTGTTGATGTTGCTTTCCTCCAACGACGTTCCGATTGAAATGTACCCCTCAACCCTGTACAAATTTTTCCCGTTCAAAGAATTGCAAGGCATGCTATCTGACAAGAATGAAAACGTGGTCAAAAACACGCTGTCCGCCATGGGTCAGCTTGAATGTGCAGCCTCACTGCGCCAACTCAAAAAAGCGTTGTACCAAACGTCGAATGAGGTCTTTTTGATGACCGCAATGGAGGCTTTATTTTACGGTCGAGATTTCAATATGAAACCGTATATGCCCCTTCTGGTTGAACTCTCAAACAGCAAACAAAAGGGATGCAAAGTAAGCGCCATTCAAATGCTTGGCCTCATCCTCGATTCGACCCAAACAGAGTACATGCATGTCCTGCGACGAGTGATTCGATTTGATCACCACTGTGTGCTTGGCCCAGTTCTTGACACATACATTTTGATGGCTCGAGAAGAAGCGCTCCCCGATTGCCTTTACCTTCTCGAAAACAGGAAAGCATTCTGGCACCCTGAGATTGTTCGACGGCTGTGCGAAATTGACCACCCCCTGGTCAAGCAAGCCCTTTCAGTACGGTACCTCACCCATTCGACCTCTGCTGAGGAGCTAGAACTGATTGAATGCTATTTGAACGCCAACTGCAAAGATACAACAGAAGAAAAAGTGAATGACTACATTCTTTCACGCCTTGTGTTGAATGCCTCAGAAAAGCCTTCAGAGAGCGACGACACCTTTTCTGGTTTGGGAAGTCTATTTGGCTGATTTCAGTTGCCGTTGGCGAAGGGCTTCAACAGCAACCACACTGACTGCCACCTGAAGATTGTATGAAGGGACAAAGCCATCCATTGGCAACAAGACGCAAGCATCTGCTGCATCGAGCACATGTTGACTGATGCCTTCCTTTTCTGCTCCGACAACAAGCACCACGTCGCCCGTCAGGTCTTCTTCCCACGGGCCATGAGTGCCCACATCTTCCACAGCGATGATTCGAGTTCCGTGTTGTTTTGAAGCAGCAAGAATGGCATCAGTGGTGGTGTAGACCACGGGGATAAATCGATCAGCGCGCATGCTTGAGCGTCGAATCGTTCTGCGTTCTTCGTGGGTTTTGACGACATTCAGGACCACTGCATCTGCGCCGGCAACTTCGGCAGTTCGAATGGCAAATCCAAGATTGGTCGAGTAGGTGACTCCGTCAAAGAACCAGATGGTTCCACCTCGTTCAAACACTTCTTCGAGCGACGCCTCGGGACGTCGCCCGACGAGAGCTAGAGCGTCGACATGACCCTGTGCCGACATGCGCCACAAATCGTTGGTCGATCCTTCTTCCAACCGGATGCCCTTTGATTCACAGATTGTGCGAATGAGCGTAGTGTCCTTTTCACGATCGACAAGAACCATCGTGATGGGTTCATCATCGTTTAGGGCTTGAAGCACAGCTTCGGCCCCAGTGATCTGTCCGGCCATGAATGTCCGTGGGCCGTAGGCCTCAAGAGGCTATCCGACCTGGCAGGGGTATGGCGAAAAAACACAGTCCAAAGTTTCTCCAAATTGTGGAGCAAGCACGCACCAGAATCCCCGAATGCAGCGCCATTGAACTCAAGGCCATGCTTGAAGATGGCTCGCCTTTGGTGGTCATCGATGTGAGGGAACGTCATGAATTTGAAGCTGGGCACTTGGAAGGGTCTGTCCACATCGGCAAAGGTGTCTTAGAACGGGACATTGAGAAGCACGAACTAAGCGACAACGCTCGCCTTGTGTTGTATTGCGGCGGCGGCTTTCGTAGCGCAATTGCTGCAGCATCACTGAAGGACATGGGCTACAGCAATGCGTTTTCGCTCTGGGGTGGCTGGCGTGCAATCGTTGCTGAGGGCCTCGCCCCTCAACTCGAATCTTGAACTTCAGTGTAGGTGCAGTACGCGTTTTGGCGAGGTGATTGGCTCTTTGGTCGCGTGGACAGGCTCATAAAGGGGAGTTTTGTCGGCTGGATGCTGAGAAGCGTAGGTGTTCATCATGGCTCAAGGATTGTACCAACACGTTCGTCAAACTTGGAAGCGCCCAAACGATGCACTGCCTCACATGTACAGGCAGACTCGCATGGCTCAATGGCGCCGTGAACCGGTCAATTGCCGAATTGAACGCCCAACTCGCCTCGATGCGGCTCGCTCCCTTGGCTACAAAGCAAAGCAAGGTGTTGTCCTCATCCGAACCCGAATCCGCCGTGGTGGATTGCGAAAGGGTAAGATCCACATGAAGCGCAAGCCATCCAAGGCCGGTATCAAGAAGATTACCATGGCAAAGAACACCCAGCGCATGGCTGAAGAGCGTGTTGCACGTCACTTCCCAAACCTCGAAGTTCTCAACTCGTACTGGGTTGGCCAAGACGGCAAGCACAAGTTCTACGAAGTCATCATGATCGATACTCACCACCCTGCAATCATCAAGGATAAGCAACTCGGTGTGTTCTGTGGAGCAAACGGAAACAACTCTCACCGTGGACGAGCTTACCGTGGCAAGACCTCTGCTGGAAAGCGAGGACGCGGTCTGCACAACAAGGGGAAGGGCGCAGAGAAGTTGCGACCTTCACTCAAGGCAAACCTCAACCGTGGCAAGTGAGCATCACGCTGATTTGACCTCAAGCAACCAATCGCAGTTGTTTGCATCCTTTTCGGGTTTGATTTATCGCCCGTCGACTTCTCGGAAGTGTGAGGGACAACCATGGTTCAAGGCGAAGACACCGTTACCCGCTTGACCGGGCTCGAGGTCTTCCTTCCGGATGGGCGAAGGCTTGGTGTTGTTCACGATGCTGTGGTTGATGCTAATGGAATGCAGTGCACACACTTGTTTGTTCGTGATCCTGATGAAGCGCTTGTTGAAGGTTCAGTCCACGTGGCTATTCCATGGCGCTGGATCCGGGCCATTGATCAAATCGTCCTGCTGCGTTGGTTCCCGCCAACACCAATTCCATTGAATGCTTGAGGTGGTGATGCAGATGGAACTTCACATCTTAGGCACTGCCTCAGCGCGCCCAGCAAGCCGAAGAAACGTCAGTGGTAGCCTGATGTCGTGTGAGGACGGGATTGCTGTTATCGATGCAGGCGAGGGCTTCCAGACCCGGTATGCGGAGCATCGAAAGCGATTGAAAAGCCAAACACCTCCATCCTCGCTTAGGGCTGCAAAAATCAATGTTGTGTGCCTCACTCATGGCCATTTAGATCACACTTGGGGTCTACTGCCTTGGCTGCAAACGATGGCTCTCGACCGTCGAACAAATCCGTTGTTAATCATCGGTCCAACTTCAGCAGAAACCTTGGCAGCACTCACAAATGGGCGACCAATTCCCGATGTTGCACCACCTGCAGAACTCGCACGCCAAATGCAGTCTTGGCACAGCCTCGGTGCCACAAGCCAAGGGTTGGGCTACGAAGTGCGCTGGATCCTTGGTGACGTTGAGTCTGATTCATGGGTTGAACTGAATCCTGACACGGGTGAAGCCTCGCCTCTGTCTGCGATGCCACAACCCAAAGGGTGGAAACAAGTGCGTTTGGTCCCATTATCCACTGAGCATTCTGTTCCTTCATGCGCTTGGATGTTTGAATCAAAGGAAAAGTCTGGCAAGTTCAACCGCATGAAAGCAGCAGAGTTACGTCTGACAACACAACAGCAAACAGAATTGGGACAGGGCCGTGATGTGACCCTTCCAGATGGTACAGTGTTAGAGGCCTCTTCGTTTCGAGGCGCCTCAATACGGCCCCAAAGAGTCGTTGTTTCAGGCGACACAGCGGAACAAGCGCCGGGAATCGTCGCTCTGGATGGAGTGGATGTATTGATTCATGAGGCGACCTTTCTCGAAGACACCCAAGACCACGCTACAGAACACTTGCATTCGACGGCCACAGGCGCTGTTCGGACCGCACTTGCATGTGGCGCAAGGCATCTTGTCCTCACTCATTTCAGCGCCCGGATCAAAGACGGTAGCGTTCCACTGGCTGAAGCAAAGGGCATCACCGACGAAGCTCAGTTGGAAATCACCCTTGCTCATGATGGCGATCGCGTACTGCTTCATGACAATGCGAGTGTGAGCCACTACACGTGGTCTGGAAAGGACTGGGCTGCGTGAAACATTCTTCCACATCATTCAAGTGGGCGATGAATAACAGCAAAGCATGCGTTCCTGTGTTGCGGCGGTTTTGCTGTTTGTCATGCTCTTGGTCCCACCATCAGCTGTAGCGGACGCAGGCCGTGCTGCTCCAGGGTGCACGGAGACAACGGCTGCTGAATTTTCAAGTTCGGATGCCATTGCAGATGGTTCATGCGTCAAAGTCTCGCTCGGTGTCTTAATCCCGGGAGATGTGTTTGATATCAGCATCAATATCATTGACGATGCCATGGATGTCCTCGTCTTTGATCAAAACACCATCCAGCCATATGATTTAGGCCAATCTTACCGCTCTTCATACGAACAAATCCCGTCGACAGAATTCGCACTCGGCTCCTATTCATTCCATTGGAAGGTTCCAGCCTCCATCAATCAGAAGACGTGGTACATCGTTTTCGACAACCTCGATCATGATGGCGACCAAGGCATGGGCGACTTGGGCGGTAATGAGAGTCGTGCAAGTTTGAATGTGGAAGCCATCGATGAAGCCTATTGGACTCCGTATCACGACCTGATAGCCATCCCCTCAAACGATTACCAGACCTTGCTCTCTGGTGATGATTTGCGATTGGATGCTGGTACAACCGTTATGGTCACAGCATGGTCGCTTGAGTCTCAAGGTGATGTTTACCTCCAGACTCAGAACATGAACGACTTGTATACCTCGGGTGGCGTCGGGACGCTGTCCATTACCGGTGCATCTCTCCAGTCGATTGAAGGTTCAGCATCGTTCTCGTGGATTGTTCCCAATGAATTGGATGGAGAAGCGTTAATCCTTGTCGCTGACAACACTGACACTCCTGTAGGCGGTGCCAATGGCGATCAACTTGTTCGTATGACCGTTCGAGTGGAACTGACGCCAACCCTCAATCCGGTCTTTTCCAGCGACACAGATGGTTCGACAACCGTCGGTGCAACTGTGAACTTTGACGCATCAGCAACCCCAAATCGCTTGAGTCAGATTGATGCTCTGCAGTGGGATTTTGATTCAAATGTTGATTCGGATAACGACGGGACTGCAGATAATGACGCGGATGCGACTGGCTTCACTGCCCAAGCATCATGGCCAACACCTGGGGAACGATCGGTTACCTTGTGGGTGACTTCGCCGACTGGACAGATGGCATCATCAACAACAACGCTTACTGTCAATGACGTGATTGACCCAGTTGCTCGAATTGGAGGAAACGGTCAACCTGTTGCAGGTGGCTGGCGTTTACTGGTCAACGATGCATTGATTCTCAATTGCGATAGCAGCAGCGACGATCACCAAGTATCAGCATGCGCTTGGAACCTTGATGGCACTCCGTTCGGACAAAACAGTTCGATTCTTCTTTCGTGGTCCTCAATCGGTACACACGAGGTTGTTCTCACCGTCACAGACGCCTCTGGCAATACCAATGCGACCTCAACAACAGTCGTGGTGATTGACAACACTTTGCCAGTGTTGCAGCAATCATCGCTCAACGTACTCCCTTCGAGTGGAATGATCGACAAAGCAGTGACATGCATTGTTGAAGCCAATGACCCATTTGATGGTTCATCGATTCTTCGTTATCATTGGGACCTCAATCCTGACTTAGACAGCGATGGCAACGGTGACGCAAGGGATGACCCAGACCGTACTGGAAGTCAGGCGGATCTCACGTTCAAACAACCGGGAACCTACACTGTTGTAGTCACAGTCTTTGACCCATCCAACAATTCAGACAGCCATGCCTTTACACTCAACATCGGCGAGCCTGCTGAGGAAGGCAACATCGCAGGTATCTTGCTGATTGTACTGTTCATTGGCACCTTGACCATGGGCATCGCCCTTGTTGGCCATCGACGTTGGCAACACGGGGTTGCCGTTGAACTTCTTGTCGGCAGAGGGCTATCAGTTCCCGAGGCCAAAGCGCACATTGCCAATGTGGTGGATTCGCGCAAGACACCACTCTTCGCTTCAGCAACGATTCTTGCAGGTCTTGATGTTGGCGAAGTGACGCCAGTAGCCGTTCAAGAGGAACAAGCCAAAGCAGCTGAACTGGAATCGATTTACGGGTCAAGCAATGCAATCCAAACCAGTTCCGCCTTCGCACCACCATCGGCTAGCCCATCCATCAGTATGGGTTCGCAAGAAGCGGCGGCAGATGCTATGGCATTATTTGCAGATGATCCAACCCCTGACGAAACGAATGCACCCGTTCAAACAGAAATTCCGCAAGATCTCATGCCAGCAGAGGCACCGCAAACGGTGGTGAAGAGCGGTGGCGTACAACTCCCCGAAAACGTTGCAGCCACCCCTGCTCCATCAGTTCCGGAACCCGCATCAGAACCACAGAAGCCAACGCCTACCCCGCCTACACCAACGAACGATACAGGTGTTAGAACAAGATCAATTCCCTGTTCTGCTTGTGGCACTACTTTCTCGGTAAATTTACCTCAAGGAATCGAACAGGCAGTTGTGGCATGTCCAGCGTGCAACATGGATCATGTTGTTGAGGCATGACGTCGATGAATTTACCAAAGAATCCATGCACGAAGGGGATGGGTTCTCATAGTGGCATTGCTTCCTTGATGCATGGGTGAGGTTGCCGTTCGTGTTGTTCGGGCAGGTTTGCCTCAGAAAAGGGACCCAAGGCGCATGGCTGTGTTCCTCGTTGTCCTGATGTTCGCCTCTATTGGCCAACCGGTTCAAGGCGATCTCTCCGTGACACGCGATGATTTCGGAGTGCTCGATGCGCTTGAGGAGACACTCAACGCTCGAACGCAAAGTGGTGAAGGGGAACTGGCAACACAAGCCGCTCTTACCGCTCTGAATGAAGTTGATTCCAGCGCTCGCTCGGTTGGACCGAACGATGCATTGACTGAAGCGAGTGCCTATCTTGACAATGTCACGCTGAGGGACAGTTCATCCTTTGAAGTGGATCACCCGCGCCCTTACGAGTTCTTGATCGATACCTCCACACAGCCAGACGGCTGGCCCTACAACCTGTTTGAGACGCTGTTCTCAGTCAATTCTCTTGGCTTCGATAATATTCTCGGAGTTGGTATTAACACCTATGCAATCTACGTGAATTTCTCATCGCGTAACGATGGACCATCCTTTGAAGCATGGCAAAATGGGACCTTCACCGGTGAGATTCTCGTCGGCGCAGATCTCGTGCTTTTCAACAACTACATCGACATTGACGGTGACGGGGGCGATGATTTGTCAGTTGGCTTGACCATTCAAGGTTTAATCACACAAGACGATGGCTTTGGATTGGAATTCGGTGATTGCATTGTGACTCCGAGCCCTGGCCCCGGAGTGCCGGCTGTGACGATTCCTTGTATCGAGGAGTTATGGGTGAGGCCGACCTTCCAATGGGCGGTGACTGCGCTTGATCAAAACGATCCACTTTGGGATGATTTGGCAAATTTAGAAGTCAGTTTGATGAAAGGACTAGCGTTTGATGTGACTCTCGATGACTCGGAGTCCTACGCTGTCATCATCGATACTCAATTTACACAACCTCCTCACGAATACACCCTCTCAGTTGGCCTACAGAAAATGACATTTTCAGTCAACGCCTTGGTGACCAATACATTCGAATTCTTAGCAGGACTACTTGGAGGCAACATCGCCCCATCGGACTTGAGTCTGACTTCTATCTCAGCGCCATATGCCATCCGCGTCAACAATCCAGATGCTCCCGGCGATGACAGGCAAACCGATTGTGAGGATGAATCATACTTCGATCCAGTCGCAGACCATCTAGCCAAGAGTGACGAGCACAAATGTGGTCTGGGCGTTGGTGTCGGGTTCATTCGATTTGACGGGTACGGAAGCGGGACCTCTGCCCCCGTATTGGAAATGGCCTACATCGATGTGGGCTTCCATCCAGAAAAGGGCGAAACCCGCCTTCTAGAGGAGGTTGATATCACTTTACGAAACGATAACCTCGGCCAGAACACCTTTGACACGGTGGAGATTTTCTCCGACGTCGGTGTTGACCTCTTCCTGCACTACTTTGAGGATCGATCAAATACCCCTGAAGGCGACAACCCGTTTGGGAACACAACCGACTCACGAAGTTGGGTACGAGGTCTTCCATCTGGCACCATGCCGACAGAAGAGATTTCAGCAATTTTCACAATGATTGGAGAAGCACCGGGCAGTCAAGAGTTCCCAGGCGACATTCCTGAACGTCTTTCGTTGATTATTGCCATCAAGAACTTCACAGGCGATTCAACCACCAACGTCAACGATCCTACGTTGCCGGTAAACCCTGCCGAACCACCAAACACGCTGATCTTGATTGCAGGCACAGAATCGATTGACCGATTGGAATACAAGTCCACATTCAAACGCGGCGGCTACGAATCCGACCGGTCTTCGTTGGTCATGCAAATCGACAACGTGCCGAAAGTCATCATCGTGGAAGGGAGCTTCATGATTCCTGAAAGCGGACTGAGCAGAGTCAACTTTGACAATCCTAATCTGAACACCATTGCGCAAATTTTCGACAATGCACTTCTGACAATTATCGAGGTCATCCTCGACGTGGGAGACATCGTCAATGGCTTACCCGAGGCCATTGTTGGTACGGCTGGATCCGAGGGAGGCGCTGTTGGTTTACACTGCCGAACTCAAGTTCGAAACACGCTGGCAGATTCAATTCGAGAACCAATGCCAATTGGTCAAGTGACCTTCTCCATATCGAGCACAGACAACCCATGGTTGCCCGAAATTGATCACATTCTCCTGTCTGAAGACACTGAAGCAGCAACGGTGAATGGAAGACTTGGCCCAATCGAACCACTTGTTCCAGTGGCTATGAGTGCGCGAATTGGAGGCATTACGGATGTCGAACATTCCTATGATCCCGTCAACGATGTACGCCAAATGGAATTACGTGGTCTTGAAGGCGGACCGTTACTGATTGGCCACATGAGACATACGAGTGGTGATTTAGAAAACGCAACCCGTCAATCCGCCACTGTTTCAAACCGCCCAAGCACATTCAATCTCACACAGACTTCAGAAGCAATGACCTATTCAGCAAGCGATCCAATTGGTACGATCACCTATGGCGGTGAAAGCGCAACTCAACGCAATGCTATTCGTTTAGAAGGCTTACCTGCTGCGTTTTCACTGGTGCTTGGCGACACGGTAGGTTATGTCGCCAACGAACCAATGGAACGCATCCAGATTCAGATGACGAACGCCACAACACCCCTAACGATGGATGGCGACCACTTTAGATTCTGGGTGAATGAAGACATTGGTGAAGCTAGCCTCAGCGTGGCGATTTCCGAAGTCACCAGCATTCAGCGCCTCTCCCCATTGGAACCAGGGTCGACTGGCCCAGAAGGCAACTCTCGTATCGAAATGACACGCGCCGAGTCTGCCCCGTTCAACATCATTCTTGAAGATGAAACGGATCATGTTGACCGTTTCAAAGGCATGAATGGGCGCATTGCTGTCGACCCATTGCCTGCAGACATAACCATTGCCTACCCAAGCGCAGTTGACTCGACCGGTCTTGAATTGCCGACCTTTGATGATGGTGATGGGGTTGAAGCGCTTTCGTTCTTCCTTGGTGATCTGGTTGATTTCGGTTCGGTTGTCAACGATCTCGTCTACGGAATGACGGTGGATTTAGGCGGTGTGACCACGGAAGAAAACAATATGTCTCTCGGTATTGATTTGGTCACCGGGGAGGCGTTCAATGTCACTGCAGATGTCCGCAAGGGTTCGAATGTTAACGAAGAACCAGAATGGGTGCATGGAGTCCATACCAACTTCAATGAAGCAACGCTTGTGAGTTTCAACTACAGCCGAATGCCAACCTTCACTCTCACAGGCAGAAGCATTGTTGATGAAATCTTAGAAGACTACAAAGTGACGCCTTCCGAAGCACCAGCGTTCATTGAGGCTCTTCAACTGGCCAACGTTTCGTACGCAGAAATCGCAGCCAACATCCTCGAGGATGGGGTTGTGCTCGACAGCGAACTGGAGGGCGTTGACACCTCTACCTGGGCCGACCAAGGAATTTCTGTTGAATTACGCATGGCATGGCATCTGAAATCTTGGATGCCAAGTTTACCATCCGGGCGTATTTTGTTAGAGTATGACTTCAGAATGATTGGCGATGTTCCAGTCTATGAGGTCGATTTGGCGATGGATGCCTGGCAGCCATTGAGGGAGCAATTCAGCCTTATCATCAACGGCCTAGAAGGAAGAGATGCCCAGATCATCATCGATGGACTGGACACCAGCAAACCAAACAATATTCTTGCCAATGCTGTGTTTTCGACTCAGGATAACCTCACAGTACCTCGAGTTTCAATCGATATGACCTATGACCTTGGCACTCGACTTGATTCAGTCCATGCCATTTTCATCGATCGGCGCGCTGAAACTCGTGTTGAGGCTTTGATTATCGGCGTACCACAATCGATGGACTTCTCCTCGACCATTGGCGATATCTTCCTCATCAACGTCACAGTTCCAACTCAATACCAAACACGCGATGGATTCTCTGCAGACTCACTCATGATTCAGCAAATGCGCTATGTTGACGATCAGTGGTGGCCAGCAACGGCGTTTATGAGAAACCTACCCGGAGAAATGCGTCTTGCCGCTCAACCAGAAAAGGAATTCGACATTCGAGCGGACATTTCATTCCAAGGCATGATGACCCTTGATTACAAATCAAACACAGAAGATATGGATCTCTATCTTGCTGCAAGCGGTCGAGCTGTCGATACCAAAGGGGATGTCTTGATGCTTGCCGAAGGCTTACCGAAAACCTTCGTCATGAAAGCCACTGATGATTGGGGTATGCGCATTGATTCGGACGGTCAAGGTGTCGAACGGGTGTACATGAAACAAACCGATTACCCTTCGGCGCCCGGCGTGACCATTGACAGGGTGGAAGTGATTGGGGAAAATCTTCGTTCAGCAACCATCCATGTCTACACGGGTCCAGGCGAATACCCGATTATCGTTCTTGATGACATTACAGACGGGCGAATCATTGCCAGTGCAGAGGTCAGCGTTGAGCCTGGCTACTATATCCCAATACTTGGTGACTGGAATGTGGAAGGCCGAGGCGTACTGCTCGATACACAATTCACTGGTATTATCCCAACAGCATCATCGATTGGCGTCAATGGAATGGTCACGGACCTCTCTTTGATTGGAACACTTTCTGGCGGTGCGGTTGAAACCCGGCACGTTCTGCTGGTCGAACCCGTGACATCCCTCATTGCCAGTGGGCTGGCAATGATTTTCTGAGGTGAAATACATGAGTGGTGAGCGACGCAAAGTCCCCGTTGGTGAGGATGGAGAGATGCTCGTTCACGAGGATGATCTTCAAGGTGGCACAGGGCTTCTTGATTTGGTAGCATTGGATGCCGAATCGGACCAAGATATGGAAGAAACCATGGCAGACGTCCGTCGTGCCAAGGAAGCCGTTGATGCTTTGAGTCAGAAAATTTCTCCACGTCAAGTGGCTTTGGCGGGTATTGTGCTCTTGATGTTCTTCGGGGTTCTGCTCAGTGGCTGGTACTGGGTGCTGCCGCGAGACGCAGTTGACGTTGAAACAAATTATATGCAACGTGGAGGCCACCTGCTGATGTCAGAAATTCACAACTCAGGCAGCCGTTCGATCACAGATGTGGTCGTTCAAGTGCATTTCTCCTCGGCCAATGGAAGTGAAATCTATGAAACCATGCGAATCGAAGTGGACGCCATAGGTGCGCATTCTTCCATCGCAGGCGACGATCTTGAGATGCTCATAGTGGGCTACAGCGTTTGGGATGAATACCTCATTACCGTAGAATTAGAATGGACAGATTACAACGGGGAACAACAACGAGAATCATGGGAACATGAGGTTGGCTATTGGGCGACTGAATTTTTCTACGACAAGGCAGACAGAACAATCTGGCCAATCGATTAAATCCGATTCTACCAGAATGTCTGTTCAACAGACCCCAAGCGATAAAGCACCGTGATGAAAGGCCATATCATGCAAGTACGCCGCACGGCGATGGGGGCGTGGTTTCTCGTCATTCTATTTGTCTTGCAGAGCACCTTTTCAGCCGTTGATTTGAGCAAGGATTCAGCTGAAGAAACCCTTCACAACGACGATGGTGTGGAGTGGGTTCAGTTCGACTTGGTTGACGGCGTCTATGGAGATGCAGTTGGCTCCCTGAGTCAAACCTCGAGCCTAGAGCAACGCCCAACTACTGCCATGTCCAACATCGGTACCTTCGATCTTGATGGCTTACATCTTGATCGACCAATGTCCACAGAATGGCTCCGAGGACGTGCAGACCTTCGACTCTACCTCATCGATTCATCAGTCCATCTCCAAACCGCTCGTAGCGAAATGGCTGCGATCGAGGGCTTGGCTGTTCGAGAATTCATCTCGCCTTCCGGCCTGATGCTTCAAGGAACACCCCATGCTCTTGCTCAAGCGGCTATGATCGATGGCGTGGTCGCTCAACACCAAGTTCCCGTCGGTATGTTGGTCGATGATGCAGTGCTTGATGTCCTGCTCCTGGCAGACGGAGCTACGACCTTGCAAGGCCAGTTGATGCGTATTGAAAGCTGGAGGGATGAAACTGGACCAGTTGGTGCGATTGAATTCGTTGACGCAACTCAGAGTTCATTGATTCAGTCATTAGCCGACGTTGTTCCTCTTGTCTTTGAAGAGCCGAAGAAGTGGGACGAAGGCCGATATGAAGGGACGCTTTCAACAACCGACATCTTGGGATTGATGATGCAGCCGTCATTGCGTTTATTCCAATTCGACCCTGCGTTCATCACGTACAATAACAACGCTCGAAGCAACATGAAAACAGGCGAGATGACGTCGTATTTCACGACTGATTTGGATGGGTCTGGTCAAATTGTGGCGGTCGCAGATTCTGGTTTGGATGAAGATCACGGTGATTTCGGTACCCGTGTGGTTGGCAACAACGATGTCATTGGGGACGGTTCAACAGCCGACAGGCATTCAGGCCACGGCACTCACGTTTCATGCACAGTTCTTGGAGACGGGACTCAAGGCGGCTATGCAGGTGTGGCTCCTGAGGCTGATTTGTTTTTCCAAGCCATGGAGAACGACAACACCGGCAACTTCCAATCACCTTCACTAAATTATTTGTTAAATTCAGCATATTCAGCAGGCGCACGAACACACACTAATTCATGGGGCTCCTCTCAAACTAGCGACCAAGGGAAGTATACCTCGTCTGCTGAAGACGTCGATGACAGAGCCAATTATTACGATCGATACTACAACGGTAGGGAGGGATTAACCATCCTCTTCGCAGCGGGAAATGACGGGCCAAACACCGGCACTGTTGGTTCTCCCGCCACTGCCAAGAACACTATTTCCGTCGGCAATCACCAAAATCGATATTCCGGCTCACCAGATACCATCATGTCCGGTTCCTCACGAGGACCGACTGATGATGGTCGTATCAAACCCGATTTGATCGCTCCGGGTGGCTACGTCCGTTCGTGCCGTGCTCAAGAGGCGACAGATACGGGCAGTTCCACATGGTCCAACACCTACTACCTCGAGTACACCGGCACTTCGATGGCAACACCCAATGCAGCAGGAGCGGCCACTATGATTCGTGAATATCTCGAAGAAATCGCACAACGTCCTTCACCACAGGGGGCTTTAGTCAAGGCTCTCATGGTCTTAGGAGCGACCGATTTAGGATCGAGGGACATTCCAAACAATAACGAAGGGTGGGGGAAGGTCAATCTGAGACAAACTCTTGCTCCAACCTCAGGCCAAGGCATTTGGGTGGATGACCGTTCTGTGCTCTCCGCATCAGGAAATTCAAAGAGTTATACATTCAACATCACTCAATCTAATGGTGGATTCAAATGCGTTCTCGCTTGGTCGGATGAGCGCGGTTCGAGATTTTCTTCAAACCAACTTGTTAACAACCTCGATTTGGAAATCACTTCACCCTCGGGGACCGTTTATCTTGGCAATGACTTTGCGAGTGGGCGCTCAACAACCGGGGGTTCAGCAGATACCGTCAACAACCTCGAAGTTGTCCTCATCGACAGCGCTGAAGTTGGCATCTGGACAGTGAAAGTCAAAGATACGATGCACGGCGGGAGCACAGCACAGCCCTTTGCGATTGCAGTACGAGGTCACGGTGTGAATGACTTGCGACCCGATCCCGAATTCATTCTCGACGAGTTTTCCATGTCGGTTTCAATCCCTCAAGTGGGTGACCAACTTCAATTGACGACCAAAGTGTTCAATGTTGGAAACGTTCGTGCAGACTTCTTTGACATTGAATTTAGGGTTGATGACGTTCTCATCGACGTCAAGAACACCGATGTTGGCGCTGGATCGACGAAGACTCAGGTGTGGTATTGGACTCCCCAAGACTCTGGTGCGGCCACACTTTCCTTCATTATCGACCCTGATGATGAAATCGAAGAAATTTTGGAAAATAACAACCGACACAATATTCCTGTCGATGTGACTGCACCTGGTGTTAAATTGACCTCGGCCATCCAACAACAAGTCTTGCTCAACACTAGTGCCTCTACCACTTCATGGACAGTTTCACTCACCAACACCGCTCTGATTGCAACCAATGCAAGCATGAGCACCAATGGCATCATTAACGTCGCGACAGGACAGTCAGAATCTTGGTATGTTGGAGCGACGGAGTCCAATTTCACCCTCGATGGCCAAGACTCTGCAAACATCACCGTGACCCTCGTTCATCCTACACCTCCAACACCTGGCGCATACCGCCTTGACCTGCTAGGCATCGATGTCGATAACGGTGTATCCTACCCATATCACCTTGATTTCATCGTGCCTGAACTCGCAAATTTGCGATTAGAGTACGATTACCAAATTGTTCCAGTCTCCCCTTCAAACCCAACCTCGATCGACATACGTTTATTCAACATAGGGAACGCAAACATAGGTTATGATTTGTTTTTGCAAGCTCCTGCAGGTTGGTCGGCAGGCTTCGATGATCTTTCTAGCGACCCTGGCGCCACATCAGGTTCGACAGGCCTCATTGCCTTGGATACGCAAAAAACGATTGGGATGACCTTTACCCCTCCTCAGGTGATGACCGGGGCAGGTGCAGAACGCATCGTCCAGTTGACGGCAATATCCCAAACCGAAATTCAAGACAGTTGGATCTTTGAAATCCCGATCAAGGTGGAAGAAATCCGAACCATCGATATCGATCTCGAGACCAATTTGGGTGTGTTGAGGCCGGATTCTTCCTTCAGCATGATGTTCTCAGTGGAGCACAAAGGAAACATCGACCTCAACCTCTCACCATCATTTGAGTTGCCAACAGGTTGGGCGGTTACTTCTGGACTAGAAACGTTAAATCTTGATTGGGCCTCGACAGAGAACATCCTCATTGGCATCGAAGGTGACGGCACTGGCCGAAGTGGAGAAGTCAAGTTCCATCTTGATGCTGATGGCGATCGAAACACATGGGTTGGTGAATTTGAAGTCGAAATTCTACCAGAACCATCCCTCCAATTCGTGAGTTTGGTGCTCGAGGATGGCTCGAGCTACGCCAATCCACTCGGCCCAGGCTCCCACCCGGCTGGCGAACCACTTGTCTTCACGTGGCTTGCCAGCAACTCTGCGGATGTGGAGTGGACGCCCGAGGTTTCAATCGCGCTTGAACAGGGCCTGTTCGGTGAATGCCAAGACGTCGACCCTATTGGAGAAAATGAAGTATCACCGCTTGTTTGTACGGTGCTCATACCAGCGAGCATCGCACCACTCAGTGAGCCTTCGTTTAGCATCACCTTATCCGGTAATGGAGTGGAATTGACTGAACAAGTCGGGCTCTATGTGGCAAGTGTTTTGGAAGCCTCCTGGGTCCAAGAGCGAACGGTTCCATTTGTCACAGGCACTGAATCCATGCTAGAGGTCACCCTCACAAATACCGGTAATACGTTGTTTTCTCACCAACTCAAGGTCGTTGCAAGCAAAGATTGGTCGGTCTCCATCGATGGAAATGACGTTGCGAATCTAGAACCAGGCCAATCGATGACGGTTCGACTTCTCGTTGAAGCGTCACGCCCAGGTACAGGGACCATCGACCTATTATTGAATGAGGCAACTTCAGTTTCTACATCAAGCGTGGTGCTTGAAGTTGAATCAGAAGGCGAACCAACCGCCACATACGGCGGCAGTTTGCCGGTTACAGTGCTCTGGCCGATTGTCCTGATCCTGGTTGCTGGCCTCCTCACGGCGTTTATCATTCGACGCAAACAATCCGTTGGACCGCCACGATACGCCGGAATGTCCACCCAACCGATTACCCCTATGGTCCAAGCAGCAGCACCTGTTAGTCTCGCTCAAGCCGGTCCAATGTGCTGGTCGTGCCGACAGACCATCGTGGGTCCAATGCAAGGTTGCCCCGGTTGCGGTGCAAGGTACCACCGTTCGGACAATCCGGCTTGTCAATCGAGCGAGCTCGAGACCTGCGTTAACTGTTCAGCAGAAGCTTCGACATTTGTCTTGGCTTGAGGATGACAAAGCCACCTGCACATCATTGGGGAGCCTTTTGATACTAAGGCTTCCACCGGGGGTCATGGACCCCCGTCGAGAACCAACCAAGCACGCCTCACACCGTGCCCTTTTGCTCGTGGGATTGCTTCTGCTTTCTGTTGTGCCCACTGTGGTTCCATCAGCCAGTGCAGATGGTGCTCGAGATGCCAATATTTTCATCACAACATCACCAGCCAACGGCCAGGAAGTGAACCCAGGTGAATCGGGTGAATACACAGTCCGGGTGTACAATCAAGGTTCAACTCCAATCACAGTATCCCTCTCCTCAAACGAGGAACAAACCCAAGAGTGTGGCGCCTATTCTTCGAGTATCGTCCAAATCCCCGGTCCGATTGAATCCGGCGATTACGGCGAGACAACAATGAACGTCACCCTGACTCAAACTGCAGAGGGAAGTTGTGATACGACAATCTCAGCAACCGCCACCGAGCAACCGGAACCACCTGAAGCCCCCGGTCAACCAGCGACCGAAACAAAAACAGTCACAACAACTGCTGGTGACGGATCTGGTAGCGCTTTGTTTGGTGTTGAAGTCAGCATGCCAACCACCTCCAAAACCTGGAGTGGTGCCTCAATCGTTGAGTATGACGTCGAAGTAGAAAACACCGGGCAGAGCAACGAAACCGTCGCTCTTTCGGTCGAAGAAACAGATGGCTCTGGATGTCAAAACACGGACGACTTGACGGTTGAATTGGATGAAGATTCAGTCAATCTTGATCAAAATGAATCAGTGACGGTCGTTGTATCGGTTGAAGTTCCAGACGGCCAAGCTGCCGACAAGTACTGCTGGGAAGTGACTGGTGTTGTCACCAACGACCCTACACAAAACGCCACAGATTCTGAAGAATTCAGCCTCACAGTACCTGAACTTCATGAGTGCGACATGGTCCTGTCAAAGACGACCATAACCGTCAATCCTGGTGCAGAAGGCACTTTATCGGCTACTCTGACCAACACAGGAAACAGTGATTGGTCAGTCACTATGTCAAAGTCCTCCTCGCCACCGAGTCGCGCTACATGGGTAAGTTTTGACGGCGCATCTTCTGGACTTCTACCCTATGACGGAGGCGAAGGTACCCGTACATTCGATCTCAAAGTCTCACCCGATGATTCGGTGACTGCAGGCTCCGAAACCGTGATCAATATCCTTGGTAAAGACGGCTCGACAGTCAAGTGCAGTGAAGAACTTCGAGTCAAGGTTGGCCAATCCTATGGCGCCAGCATCTCATTGTCGCAATCACTGTTGTCGAATGTTGAGCCAGGAAGCAACGGGTCGGCAACAATCACGGTGACCAATGAAGGGAATGGCCCTGACAACCTTCGTGTATCAACCTCCAGTGCACCTACTGGATGGACTGTTCGACTTGATGCAACAACCGTCAGTGTTGGTTCAAAACATGGCTCAGAAAAGAGCAGCGATGTTATCGTGACCATCGATGTTCCAATCAATGCTCTTGCAACCGAGGAAGTTGACTTGACCTTCTCAGTGCTTCCTTCAACCGGTGGTGCCGCATACGATGAAGTGGTTCTTCGGGTGACGGTTAAGGCAGTCCATGCGATGGAAGCTTCAGCTCCAGCAACCGACCAGACCGGTCGTTCAGGAAGCGAGGTTAGATTCCCAATTACAATTGAGAATCTTGGCAACGTCAAGGACAGCTTCCGATGTTCAGTCATGCAGCAAACCGCTACACCCGCTTGGGGCGTTCACTTTGAAGATGCCAACGGCGTACAATTCATTGAAATTGAAGTCGAACCACGCACCAGTGTCGAGGTGTTCCTTGTTGTCAGCGTTGATGGTGAAGAGGAACTCGCATACAGCCGAATCACCACTCGGGTGACCAACAAAGGCGATTCAAGTACAGCAGATGAGGACGGCGACGGGATTCCTGACAACCAAAGGGAATTCCAATTCCTAGCCATCCTATCGGACCGTAACTTTGCCATGGATGTCCGATTGGTTGATGGCGGAATTGACCAACGCTCGGGTACTGCAGTTCTTCCTCCGTCTGGGACGCAAACATACGGCCTATGGGTCGAAAATACCGGTGATGGAAATGATGAAGCGATCATCGACATGTCGGGGCTGCAAGGCATTGCTACACGCCAACTGTTGCTCTATGGTTTACCCGTTGAAGGCCCGGTCAGTGTTCCTGCTGGGTATGGGATTTGGGACTTTGCGAACCAATCCTTCTTGATTGATGTCAATGGCAACCCTGTCACATCAGCAACCAAGAACGGCGCTGAAACCATCATGGTTGGATTGCCAGTCTACACCAATCAATCTCATGAGGCTCGCCCCTTCAAACTCTATATGGAACTTATCTTGACCGTGAACCCAAGTGCTTCTACTGGTGAAGGAGGAGTCCTTGATTTGACCGTCACCAGCGTTTCCAATGCTGCGAACCGGTCAGGCCAGATTTCAATCACACTCGATGTTCAAATTGTCTATGAACTCGAATTTGAAACCGAAGGAATCGAAACGGAAATGAGTCTAACTTACCCTGATCGCTTGGAATATACACTTAATCTGACGAACACTGGAAATACCCAAACAGAAGTCATCATTTTTGCCTCGGAAAGTTTCCGCGGATGGAGCGTTGGCTTGGACAGTGAAACAGGAGATTGCGAGACAACTGGGCCGGATTTCACCTGCGAACTTGATGTTGGTGAAACCCTCATGATTGAAGTGCTTGTCCGCCCACCATTTTCAGCAGAACTTGAAGACACATTCAAATTCACAATTTCTGTTGAACCTACAGAGACAGGCGTTGTCGACCGTGAAAACATCGAATTTGAAGTGGCAGGGGAGCCTTCGAAGGGACTTCTGGGCCTCGGTCTAAGCGATCAAGTTGTCAGCTCCCTCGGCTTGGGACTTGTTGTCCTTCTAGGCGTCGCTCTTTTGCCCCGATTCTTCAGAGGCTCAAAGAATTGAGTCTTTCTGGCGCATGTACTGATTGTAGACTGCCTTTGAATTACCTACGGGTTTCGTGCCGGCAATAACCTCGCAGTGGCCTTTTTCTTTACCACGGCGAACGTCGCCCTTCACGAGTCGAATTTGGGAACGCTTATGTGGGTCCCTCAAGTCGATTAAAATGCGGAGCGTATGCTTTGCAACAGGGTGAACATATGTCCGGACTTGAATCAGTGCCGAGCGCTTACCTCTCCATTGGATTTTTGACCGTGCTCGGCATCATCATGCCGTTAACAAATTTCGTCATCACGTGGGTAGTTCGTCCTCGAGTCGACCCTGCACGCCCCCACATCACCCGCTCTTATCTCTTGGAAGGCTATGAGCGTGATCACAGCCTCTATCCACGCCGTTTGACGACTTTTGAATGCGGTAGCGAGCCTGTTGGCGATGCGATGATCCAATTCCACTTCCAATACTACTGGTATGCCATCATTTTCCTCGTGTTTGATGTTGCATTCATGTTCATGGTTCTCGGCGGCATGGTGGCTTCAGATGCGACCACCGCTGAAGCAGCGCCAGGGGCGGTCGACGAAGCGATTAACGCACTCGTCATTCTTTCTGTGTTCTTTGCCACGATGTCATTAGGCGTCTGGTATGTGTTCCGTAAGCGAGGTCGCATTTACATTTGAGGTGGATAGTATGGCAGAAGCAGGAGAAAATTTTGCAGCATTCAACAGCCGAGCTTTAGTCGAAATGGTCGGTGGCGTCACCGATGAAGCACTGAAGGCAACCCGTATCAAGAAGTTCCTCGGCGTTCTTGCCGGCCGCTACTTCAATTGGGCCGGCCGCAAGTCCTTGTTTACCCTCCACTTGGGGATCAAGTGTTGCGCTATCGAGATGGCAGCTGCAGCTACACCTCGTTTTGACGGAGACCGTTTCGGTGTCTTGTTCCGTTCTTCACCTCGCCAATCCGATGTGCTGTTGATCAACGGCCCAATCACCAAGAAATTCGCTGACAAAGTCGTTCGATTGTGGGAGCAAATGCCAGAGCCAAAGTACTGCATCGCCATGGGCGAATGCGCAATCTCTGGCGGGCCATACTTCCAATCGTATAACATTCTCGAAGGCGTCGACACCGTCATTCCAGTCGACGTTTACATTCCAGGCTGCCCCCCTCGCCCAGAAGCACTCATCGATGGATTTGGGTTGCTGCGTGAGAAGATTATTCGTATCGGTGGAGCACCAAGCGCCGAGCGAATGAGCGAAAAGCCAGTGATTGTCGGGGAGGACTGAACATGGGTACGAGCATCACCCTAGAGCAGAACTCATCGGCAGCAGCAGCATGTTTGGAAGCGATCAATGCACGATTTGAAGGCACAGGCATTACCGCCTCTGTCGAGCACCATAACAACGCCAAGAAATACGCCTTTGTTCGCTTGACTTGCCCACCTCAACATTGGATTGCCCTTGCAAAGTGGATGCGCCACGATCTTGGGGTCAACTACTGTTCGATGGTCACAGGAACACACTTTCCAGACGGTCCAGATGAACGTGGCTGGGAAGTAGCCTACCACTTTCTTCGCCAACCGATAAAAGACCAAACCCCAAACACACACAACGTCATTGTTGCTGAGGAATTGGAAGGCATGAATATCCCAATGGAGTTCGAAGTCTTCATGCCGTTGGCCCAAGGCGATGCACCAACCGTTCCATCGATTCAATCGATCTGGGGCGGTGCAGATTGGAATGAAAAGGAAACATGGGATTTGGTTGGCATTCGTTTCGAAGGCCACGAAAACATGCATCGTGTTCTCAATCCTCACGACAGCCCAGAAGGTTTCCATCCTTTGCAAAAGCAGCACAAACTTCGCTATCATGATCACAACGAAATGTACGATGACGCTCAAGGCTTCATGCGTAAACCAGCGGACGAGGGCCGTGTTAAGTGAGGATTTATCATGGCACAAATGTGGATTACAATGGGGCCTCAGCACCCAATGACGCACGGCTTATGGACGCTCCGTGTCAAGGTTGATGGTGAGACCGTCGTCGACACTGAAGCAGAACTCGGATACATCCATCGTGGGGTCGAAAAGATCTGTGAATCTCGAGACTTTACACAAGTGACACCTTACTGTGACAGATTGTGCTATGTGAGCGCGATGACTTGGGCGAATTCATACATCTACGCGGCTGAAGATTTGCTTGAAGCAGATGTCCCTGAGCGAGCCGAATATATCCGCTTGATCTCAGCAGAACTACAACGCCTCGCCTCTCACTTGATGTGGCTCGGTGCTTTTGGTCCTGACATTGGCAACCTCACTCTCATGACCTGGTGCATGCGGGACCGAGAAATGTTCCTCGATCTTCTCCAAGAACTCGGCGGCTCAAGAATGCACTACAATTATCCGCGTATTGGCGGCGTGAAGCGAGACATGCCAATCGGGTTTGCCGACCGTGTGATTGCAAAGACGAAGTTGTTCGAAAAGCGACTTGACGAATACGAAATGATGCTCGACGAATCGACCATTTGGCTTGTTCGTTTGCAAGGTGTTGGTTATGCCAATGCAGAAGAGATGGTTGACGCTGGTGTCTCAGGACCAAACGTCCGTGCAGCGGGCGTCAACTATGACGTTCGATGGGCTCACCCTTACTCCGTTTATGACGAAATTGATTGGGAGCCAGCCGTTGAGAAGCCAACTTCGGTGAAGGGCGCTGACTGCTATGACCGATACCGTGTCAGAATGGAAGAAATGCGACAATCCTGTCGTATGGTTCTTGACGCACTGAACAAGATTCCAGGCGGAATGAACACCAACTATGCTGCAGGCGATGAGATGATTTTCACCAAGGCACCAACACGTGCCCCTGAGGGCGCCA
>VMHT01069904.1_pt1 | contig 27057 bp, 24 predicted proteins | sample 4693611 | NCBI WGS metagenome assembly VMHT01 (sample SAMN12280063, study PRJNA550983) | marine metagenome | isolation source: seawater sampled from same location over 5 years 0.02-0.2 micron viral filtrate | place: USA: collected off the coast of southern California halfway between the port... ...
CCTATTGCAACAATATTGAGTTTATCAATGGCATTAAAGTATTCCCTTGATCTAGATAAAGAAGCTGAGCAATTAGATAAAGCTGTTCAGAGTGTTTTAGATGATGGTCTAAGAACTAAAGATATCATGTCTAAAAATATGAAAGAAGTTTCTACATCAGATATGGGTGATGCAATTATAGCAAAATTGAAATAATATAGTTATTATGAATTTCGCAATAATTGGAGCGTCTGGAAATGTGGGAAGAAAAACCATAGAAATTCTAGAGAAATCTAAAATTCCATTTAAAGAACTTTTTTTAGTAGCATCAGCAAAAAGTGCCGGAAAAAAAATTAAATTTAGAGACAAAGAAATCGAAATAATTAATTTAGAGAAATATGATTTTTCTAAAGCAAAAATAACATTTTTTGCAGCAGGCAGCCAGATTGCAAAAGAGTGGGCTCATAAAGCATCAAAAAAAACTATTGTTATTGATAATTCTAGTTATTTCAGAATGGAGAAAGAAATTCCTCTAGTTGTACCTGAAGTTAACCCAGAAGCTTTAGATAAACATAAAAATATAATTGCAAATCCTAATTGCTCTACTATGCAAATGGTTCTTGCATTAAAACCTCTACATGATGAATATAAAATTAATAGAGTCGTTGTATCAACGTACCAGGCTGTATCTGGTGCTGGAAAAGCCGCAATGGATGAACTTTTTTCTCAGACAAAAGATTTTTTAGATAAAAAAAAAATAAATTCAAAAAATTTTACAAAACAAATTGCCTTTAACTTGATACCTCATATAGACACTTTTGGTGCCGATGGTTATACAAAAGAAGAGCTCAAGATGACCAACGAGACAAAAAAAATATTAGATGAAGACATTGATGTTACTGCTACTTGTGTACGTGTTCCTGTAAGAACCGGACACTCAGAGTCAATTAATATTGAATTCGATAATTTATTTGATTTAGAAAATGTCACAAGAATTTTAAAAAAAGCCCCAGGTTGTAAGGTGGTAGATGATCGTGATGATGGTGGGTATATAACACCTCTAGATGCAGAAGGAGATTATACCACTTATATTTCTAGAATTAGAAAAGATAATTCAAATGTGAAAGCTATTAATATGTGGGTAGTATCTGATAATTTATTAAAAGGAGCGGCTTTAAATACTGTGCAAATAGCAGAGTGTTTAGTGAAAAAATTATAACTTTAGTTTATAAATTCTTTATGCAAGATAATAAAAGTCCCTTAAGTCCACATCTTCAAATTTATAAATGGCAAATTTCATCTTTGCTTTCAATAACTCATAGAATAGTTGGAGTAGTAAATTTTTTTGCAATTACATTGATTTGTTTTTGGAGTTTATCTTTATTACTAGGAGGAGAAAGTTATGAAATTATACATACACTTTTTAACAGCTTTTTTGGAAAATTTATAGCAATTAGTCTTTGTTGGACTTTTAGTTTTCATATTCTAAATGAACTTAGGCATTTATTTTGGGATCTCGGCTATGGATTTGATTTAAAAATATCAAAAATAACTGGAGTGATAGCTTTAGTTGGTTCTTTTATATTAACAATTATATTTTATTTGATAGGGACTAGTTTTTTTTAACATGCACGTTTCAACAAAAAAATGGTTATTCACTAAATTAAGCTCATTTGTGCTTTTGCCTTTTATGGGTTGGTTTATCTTAAACTTTATCTCCATTTATAAAAATAATTACACAGATGTAGCTTTATTCTTTTCAGAACAGCCTTCTCAAATTTTGTTTTCGATTTTTATAGTTATAGCCTTCTTTTTTTCAGCATTAACAATAAGTGAGATATTTGAAGACTATATACAGGATGAAAAAATCAAAAATGTCGCAAATAAACTACTCAATATATTTGCTATATTAATGCCATTAATTACTATTATTGGAATATTTAATTTATAAATGACTGCATACAAAATTATTGATCACGAATATGACGTTGTTGTACTTGGAGCTGGAGGCTCAGGGTTAAGAGCAGCTGTAGGTTTATCAGAAGCAGGGTTAAAAACTGCTTGTATCTCAAAAGTTTTTCCAACTAGAAGTCACACTTCTGCAGCGCAAGGAGGTATCTCTGCAGCCCTAGGAAACATGGGCGAAGATGATTGGAGGTGGCATATGTACGATACTGTTAAAGGATCAGACTGGTTAGGAGATCAAGATGCAATAGAATATTTGTGTAAAGAAGCACCAAGAGCAGTTGTAGAGCTTGAAAGATACGGGGTGCCATTTAGCAGAACAGATGATGGAAAGATTTACCAGCGACCTTTTGGTGGAATGACAAAAAATTATGGAAATGGGACAGCACAAAGAACGTGTGCAGCTGCTGACAGAACAGGTCATGCAATTCTTCACACGCTTTATGGCCAAGCATTGAAGCATAATACAGAATTTTTTATTGAATACTTTGCCTTAGATTTAATTATGAAAAACGGAGAGTGTAAAGGAGTGATTGCTTGGAATTTAACCGATGGAACTATTCACAGATTCAGATCACATATAACTATTATAGCTACAGGTGGTTATGGAAAAGTTTATTATTCTGCAACATCAGCTCACACTTGTACTGGAGATGGAAATGCGATGGTTTTAAGAGCAGGTTTGCCATTACAGGATATGGAGTTTGTTCAGTTTCATCCAACAGGAATTTATGGTGTTGGTTGCTTAATCACTGAAGGAGCAAGAGGTGAAGGTGGTTTTTTAGTTAATGGAAAAGGTGAGAGGTTTATGGAAAGATATGCTCCTAACGCAAAAGATTTGGCTTCAAGAGATGTTGTAAGTAGGTCAATGGAAATGGAAATTAACGAAGGAAGAGGAGTTGGAAAAGATAAAGATCATATAAGCTTGCACTTAGATCATCTAGATAAAGAAGTATTAGAAGAGAGACTTCCAGGAATTACAGAGGCAGCAAAAACATTTGCTAATGTTGACGTAAATAAAGAACCAATACCAGTTGTGCCTACGGTGCACTACAATATGGGCGGCATACCAACAAATTATAAAGCAGAAGTTTTAACACTAAATGGATCAGAAAAAACAGTTCCAGGATTAATGGCAATTGGTGAAGCCGCGTGTGTTTCAGTGCATGGTGCAAATAGACTTGGCTCTAACTCTTTAATTGACCTTGTTGTATTTGGAAGAGCAGCTGCAAAAAGAGCGGGAGAACTAGTTAAACCTGGAATGCCACATGAAGAAGTTTCAAAATCTGAAACTGACAAGTGCTTAGATAGATTTAACAAAATTAGAAATTCAAATGGTTCAACGAAAACTTCAGAACTAAGATTAAATATGCAAAAAACAATGCAATCAAAATGTGCAGTGTTTAGAACAGAAAAGACTTTAAAAGAAGGCGTTGATCAAATTAGAAAACCTTATGAAGGTCTTCAAGATATTTCAGTTAAAGATAAGTCATTATTATTTAATACTGATTTAGTTGAAACTTTGGAATTTGATAATTTAATTAGACAAGCTTTAACTACAATGGACTCTGCATATAATAGAAAAGAAAGTAGAGGAGCACATGCAAGAGAAGATTACAGTAAAAGAGACGATAAAAACTTTATGAAACACACTTTAGCTTGGCAAAGTGAAAAAAAAGTTGAGATAAAGTATAGAGATGTACATTCTAGAACTTTAACTAACGATGTACAGTACTTTCCACCAAAGGAAAGAGTTTATTAAAAATGGCTCAATTCAACCTGCCTCAAAATTCAAAAATTGAAGTTGGTGAATACTACAAAGACAAAACTAATTCCAAAAATCTAAAAAAAGTAAATGTTTACAGATGGGATCCATCTACAGGTAAAAATCCTAGAGTAGATACTTTTGAAGTGGACATGGATAATTGTGGTCCAAAAGTACTAGACATTTTATTTAAAATTAAAAATGAAATTGATCCATCACTAACTTTTAGAAGATCATGTGCACATGGTGTTTGTGGTTCGTGTGCAATGAATATTGATGGCGTAAATACTCTTGCTTGCATTAAATCTCACACAGATATTAATGGAGATTTAAATGTTTATCCTCTTCCACATCTAAAAGTAGTAAAAGATTTAATTGGTGATTTGACAACTCTTTACAAACAATATGAGTCAATTAAACCTTGGCTTCAAACAAAACAAACTGGTGAAGAGAAGATTGAATTGAAACAATCTCAGAAAGATAGAGAAAAATTAGATGGATATTACGAGTGCATTCTTTGTGCTTGCTGTTCAACATCGTGCCCAAGTTATTGGTGGAATGGTGATAAGTATCTAGGCCCAGCTGTTCTATTGCAAGCTTATAGATGGATTAACGATAGTAGAGATGGAGATAAAAAAGAGAGGCTAAAAAAGGTAGCGGACGAGCTAAAATTATATAGGTGCCATACCATCATGAATTGCACTAATTCTTGTCCTAAGGGATTAAATCCTGCAAAAGCAATTGGTTCTATTAAGAAAATGCTTGCAACGGGTTAAATCCTTATTTATTCAATATCATCATGAAAACGATTAATCACTTTGTAAACGGTAAATCTTTTACTGGAAATTCGAAAAAAGTAGGAAAAGTATTTAATCCAGCTACAGGGGAACAAAGCGCAGAAGTAAGGTTAGCTAGTACTAAAGATGTTAATGAAGCAATTGCCAATGCAAAAAATGCTTTTGAATCTTGGTCAAATAAACCTCCACTTCAGAGAGCTAGAATAATGTTCAAATTTAAAGAGTTGATCGAAAAAAACTCTGATGAACTTACAAAAATTATCGTCTCAGAGCATGGAAAAGTTTATGAGGATGCAAAAGGATCTTTAACAAGGGGTTTAGAAGTTGTTGAGTACGCTTGTGGTATTCCACAAATGCTTAAAGGAGAGTTTACAGAAAATGTTGGGACCAACGTAGATAGTTGGTCTGTTAGACAACCATTAGGAGTTTGTGCCGGTATCACACCTTTTAACTTTCCTGCAATGGTACCAATGTGGATGTTTCCAATGGCAATAGCATGTGGAAACACATTTGTATTAAAACCATCAGAAAAAGATCCGTCTTGCTCTATTAGATTAGCAGAACTTTTAAAAGAAGCAGGTCTTCCTGATGGAGTTTTTAATGTAGTGAATGGAGATAAAGAAGCTGTCGATGCATTAATTGATAGTAAAGATGTTGTAGCAATGAGTTTTGTAGGCTCGACACCAATCGCAAAATATATTTATGAAAATTGTGCAAAGAATGAAAAAAGAGTGCAAGCATTAGGAGGAGCTAAAAATCACTGCGTTGTGATGCCAGACTGTGACTTGGATCAAGCAGTCAACGGTTTGATGGGTGCCGCTTATGGGTCGGCAGGTGAAAGATGCATGGCACAATCAGTAGCGGTAGCTGTTGGGGGAATTGGAGATAAGTTAGTATCTTCTTTAGCAAAAAAAGTTGAAGCTTTAAAAGTTGGTCCTGGAATGGATAAACAATCCGAAATGGGACCCCTAGTTACGAAAGAACATTTAGAAAAAGTAAAAGGCTATGTAGATATTGGAGAAAAAGAAGGAGCTAAACTAGTTGTTGACGGAAGAAATTTTAAAATTCAAGGATATGAAAAAGGATACTATATTGGCGGATGTTTGTTTGATCATGTTACTAAGGATATGAGGATTTACAAAGAAGAAATATTTGGACCAGTCCTATCTGTAGTTAGAGCTAAAGATTTTGATGAAGCTTTACAATTAGTAAATGACCATGAGTTTGGTAATGGTGTAAGCATATTTACAAGAGACGGCGACTCTGGAAGAACTTTTTCTAATAAAGCTAAAATAGGCATGGTTGGAATTAATATTCCAATACCAGTTCCAATGGCATTTCATAGTTTTGGTGGCTGGAAAAGATCATTATTTGGAGATCAACATATGCACGGTCCAGAAGGAGTGAGATTTTATACTAAGTTAAAAACAATAACATCTAGATGGCCATCAGGTCTTAGATCTGATCCAGAATTTGTTATGCCAACAATGAAATAATTAAAAGGAGTCTAATGAGAAAGAAAATAACTTTAATTGGGGCAGGCCAAATTGGTGGAACTCTAGCACATCTAATAGCACTTAGAGGATTGGCTGATGTAGTTTTGTTTGATGTAGCATCAGGTATTGCGAAAGGAAAAGCTTTAGATATAGCTCAATCATCACCTGTTTCAGGTTTTGATGTAAACCTCTACGGAACAGATAAATATGAGGACACAAAAAATTCTGATGTAATAATAATTACAGCCGGAGTCCCTAGAAAACCTGGCATGACCAGAGACGACTTACTTGGTATTAATCTAAAAATAATCAAACAAGTAGCTGAAGGAATAAAAAAAACCTCACCGGATGCATTTGTAATATGTATCACTAACCCGTTAGACGTCATTGTAATGGCGCTACAGAAATATTCTGGCTTACCAAAAAATAAAGTTGTTGGGATGGCTGGGATATTGGACTCTTCAAGATTCATTTATTTCTTATCTGAAGAACTAAAAGTTCCGGTACAAAAAATTAAATCTTTTGTCCTTGGAGGTCACGGGGATAGTATGGTTGCAATGTTGGGATCAACATTTGTTGAAGGAAAAAAAATTAATGATCTAGTAAAAGAAGGAAGAATATCACAAGAAAAATTAGACCAAATAGTTGATAGAACAAAAAAAGGTGGGGCAGAAATAGTTAAATATTTGGAAAAAGGTTCAGCTTTTTATGCACCAGCTGCCTCTGGTGTAGAAATGGCTGAAAGCTACTTAAAAGATCAAAAAAAACAACTTCCATGTGCGGTATATTTAAATGGTGAGTACAACACAAAAGAAATTTACGCTGGAGTACCAGTTATTATTGGATCTGGCGGAGTTGAAAAGATTGTAGAAATAGAACTTTCAACAACTGAAAAAGAAAATTTTGAAAAATCAATAGAAACAGTTAAAGATTTATTTAATGCAGCAAAAAAAATAGATAAGTCGTTGTCTTAATTGGTAATAATTCTGTATAAATAGTTTAAAATAATGACACATATGAAATTATTTTCATGGCGTGGAACTTGCTCTTTTTTAATTTTTTTATTCGGAGTTCTTATTTGTCATTATACAGGAAATAGAGGGGTATTCCCTTTAGACAGTTTTGGCCATTATGATACAGGATACAGGATACTTAATGGAGAACATCCTTTTAGAGATTATTGGATTGTATCAGGTTTTTTTATTGATTACGTTCAAAGTATTATTTTCTATCTATTAGGAACAAATTGGCAAGTCTATCTCCTCAATGCTTCAATTTTGAATGGCCTAACAGCCTTACTAGTCTATAAACTTTTTAACAAATTAGGATTAGATTTTAAATTAAGTTTTTTTTACTCAATATGTTTTGCAATTTTAGCTTACCCGTCTAGCGGAACACCTTTTGTCGACCATCATTCTGCTTTATTATCTTTAGTTGCTATAATTTTTTTAATTTTAGCATTTGTAAAAAATGAAATTTTATATTGGTCATTGGTACCAGTTTTTCTTTTTTTTGCTTTTTTAAGCAAACAAATTCCAGCTGCATATATTTTATTGGCAGTAATAGTGTTAATTGTAACACATTTTTTTCATCAAAATAAAAAAGATATAATTAAAATTTTAATTACACTTTTTCTAACATCAACTTTTCTAGTTATTTCATTAATAATTTTTTTCAAATTGATAAATGTGAACATAGATTCTTTTTTTACACAATATATTTTTTATCCAAGCACAATCGGTGAAGGAAGATATAAAAATATTAATTATGATTTTAAAAATGTTTTTTTGAACTTCAAATTTATTTATATATCACTAATTTTTTTAGGTTTTGTTACATTTAAAACCTTAAAGAATAATAAGCACTTTTTTAAAAGTTTATATTTTAAAATTTTTTTAATTAATATTCTTCTGTTTTTGTCTTTAGCTCAACATGTAATATTTACAAAAAACCAAATTTTTATATTCTTTTTGATACCTTTGGTACTAGGATTTGCGCATAATGGATTAAATAATTTAAACTTAAATTATAATAAAATTTTGAGTTTTATTTTAATTTTTTTATCTTTATCTACAACCTTAAAATATCATAACAGATTTAATATTGACAGAAAGTTTCACGAGTTAAATAACGTGCTATTTTCTGAAGCAATTAAAGCCAATGAATTAAATAAAAAATTTACAGGTTTAAAGTGGATAACTCCAGATTTTAAAAATAATAAAAATATAAAATCTGAAATAAATTTTTTAAAAAAATTTCAAGAAATACTCTCGATTGATGAAACTAATAAAATAGTTTTAACAAATTTTTCTTTTTTTTCAGTAACTACTGATAGTAATGTTGGTGGTTACTCTAGATGGTATCCAGGTGATAATTCAGCATTTCCTACAAAAGAAAATAAATTTTTCATAGATTATAAAAATTTAATAGTTTCAATAATTAAAAAAAAAAAGATACAAACTATTTACATTTTACCTGATATTGAAGAAAAAAACTTAGTAGATTATGTAGATCCAAAATGTTTCAGCAGACAAGAACTTGATTCTCAAATTATAAAATATGAAATAAATAATAAATGTGGTGATTTATTTTAATGGAAAAAAATTCCAAAAAATATATAACATTTTAAATTAATGAATATCCACGAACATCAAGCTAAAGAGGTTCTTAGAGAATATGGTGCTCCAGTATCTCAGGGAGTAGTTGTATTTTCTTTAGACAAAATAAAAGAAGAAGTTAAAAAATTATCTAGTAAAGAATTTGTTCTTAAGGCACAGATCCATGCTGGCGGAAGAGGAAAAGCTGGAGGAGTCAAGTTAGTCAAAAATTTAGATGATCTTGAAAGAGAAGCAGAGATTATGATGGGAAAAGTGTTGATTACTCATCAAACAGGACCGGAGGGCAAAGAAGTTAAAAGATTGTATATCGAAGAGGCATCTGACATTTCAAAAGAATTTTACTTATCATGTTTGGTTGATCGAGAGTCATCAAAGATAGCATTTATAAGTAGTACCGAAGGTGGAATGGATATTGAAAAAGTTGCAAAAGAAACACCAAATAAGATTATTACAAATAAAATAGACTTAAAAGAATCTGGTCCCTCCGCAGAAGAAATCAATAATATAATTTCAGTTTTTAATTTTAATGAAGAACAAAAAAAATCTGCAGAAAGTCTAATAAAATCACTTTACAAAATAATAATTGAAAAAGATGCAAGCTTAATAGAAATTAATCCTTTAATAATTACGAAAGCTAGTAACTTGCTTTGCTTAGACGCAAAAATGAATTTTGATGATAACGCAATCTTTAGACGACCAGAAATTCTTAAATTAAGAGATTTAAATGAGGAAGATCCAGCTGAAATAGAAGCTAGTAAATATGATTTAGCGTACATAAAATTGAATGGATCAATAGGATGTATGGTTAATGGAGCAGGATTGGCAATGGCCACAATGGATATTATCAAGCTTTATGGAGAAGAACCAGCCAACTTTTTAGACGTTGGAGGTGGAGCTTCTAAAGAAAAAGTATCAGCAGCTTTTAAACTAATTCTATCAGACAAAAACGTTAAAGGAATACTGATAAATATTTTTGGGGGGATCATGAGATGTGACGTACTTGCACAAGGAGTTGTTGATGCTGCAAAAGAAATTAATTTATCTGTCCCGTTAGTTGTTAGGTTAGCTGGCACTAATTTTAAAGAGGGAAAAGAAATATTAGATAAATCAAATTTAAAAATCTTATCAGCTTCAGATTTAAATGATGCGGCTAAAAAAATAGTAGAGGCAATAAAATAAGATGTCAGTTTTAATTGATAAAAATACAAAAGTAATTTGTCAAGGATTTACAGGAACACATGGAACGTTTCACTCTGAACAAGCTTTAAATTATGGAACTAAACTTGTTGGAGGAGTTACACCAAAAAAAGGAGGACAAAAACATCTTGGTCTACCAGTATTTAATACCGTTCAAGAGGCAAAAGATATAACATCAGCTAATGCTACAATGATATACGTCCCACCTAAGTTTGCTGGTGCAGCAATAATAGAAGCAATTGAAGCTAAGATAGAATTGATAGTTTGTATTACTGAAGGAATACCGGTCTTAGACATGCTTAAAGTAAAACAGGTTTTGAATAAAAGTTCATCGAGATTAATTGGACCTAACTGTCCTGGATTAATAACTCCTGATGAATGTAAAATTGGGATAATGCCAGGAAATATTCACAAAAAAGGATCTGTAGGTATTGTCTCTAGATCGGGGACCCTTACGTATGAAGCTGTCGCTCAAACCTCAGCAAACGGTATGGGTCAGTCAACTTGTATAGGTATTGGCGGAGATCCGATAAATGGAACAAATTTTATAGACTGCTTAGAACTTTTCCTTAAAGATGAGGATACAAAATCTATTGTTATGATTGGTGAAATAGGAGGATCGGCCGAGGAAGAAGCGGCAGAATTTCTTAAAAAAGAGAAAATTAAAAAACCTATGGTTGGTTTTATTGCTGGTTTAACAGCTCCTCCTGGAAGAAGAATGGGACATGCAGGTGCAATTATTTCTGGAGGCAAAGGTGGAGCAGAAGACAAAATTGAAACAATGAAATCTGCTGGAATTACTATTTCTAAATCACCCGCCGATATTGGCAAAACACTTCATCAAAAACTTAATGGTTGATTTTTTATAGATTGTGTTAAAATAAATTTTAATGTCTTCTTCAAACGACAATACAATTTATAAAAAAACTTCATTTCTTGCAGGAATGAATTCAGAATTTATTAACGAGTTTTATGCTGATTATATTTCTGATCCAAAATCATTACCCGAAAGCTGGAAAACTTTTTTCGATGGATTAAGTGATGATGAAAAACTTGTTTTTAAAGATTTAAGAGGGCCAACCTGGTCACCAGAAAAAAAATTTAAAAAACTTGAAGAAGTTTTAGAAGATAAAAAAGAATTAGTAGAAGAAAACATCAATGCAGACTTAAAATCTGTTAAACAGGCATCAAAGGATTCTGTTCGAGCGATTATGTTAATAAGAGCCTTTAGAATAAGAGGTCATTTGATTGCAAACTTAGATCCACTTTCAATACAAAAAAAAGAAGAGCATCCTGAACTTAGGCCAGAAACATATGGTTTTACAAAAAGAGATTACAAAAGAAAAATTTTTTTAGATGGTGTTTTAGGACTTCAGTATGCCGACTTAAATCAAATTTTAGATATTTTAAAAAGGACATACTGCTCTACTATTGGGTATGAATTTATGCATATGGGTGACCCAGATGAAAAAGCATGGATAAGAGATAGAATAGAAGGACCAGAAAAAGATATTACCTTTACAGAAAATGGAAAAAAAGCAATTTTAAATAAAATTATTCAGGCTGAGGGATTTGAAAAATATTTGCATGTTAAATTTGTTGGAACAAAAAGATTCGGATTAGATGGAGGTGAAGCTCTTATACCTGCGCTAGAGCAAATAATTAAAAGAGGAGGAAATCTTGGAGCGAAAGAAATTAAAATTGGAATGCCTCACAGAGGAAGATTAAATGTATTGGCAAATGTTATGGGAAAATCTTATAGAGCTATATTTAGTGAATTTTTTGGAAAAACTGTTACCTCAAAAAAAGATTTTGAGGGAGATGTAAAATATCATTTAGGAGCTTCCTCAAACCGTGACTTTGATGGAAATATTGTTCATATCAGTTTAACAGATAATCCATCTCACTTAGAAGCTGTTAATCCAGTAGTGCTCGGCCAAGTTAGAGCAAAACAATTTTTTCATAAAGACAAAGAAAGAAAAAAAGTTATTCCAGTTTTAATGCATGGTGATGCTGCGTTTGCCGGGCAAGGTATAGTTGCGGAGTGTTTTGCGATGTCTGGATTACCAGGTCATAATATCGGAGGAACAATCCACATAATTGTGAACAATCAGATTGGATTTACCACAGCACCAAGATTTGCAAGATCCTCGCCATACCCATCTGATGTCGCAAAAATTGCTCAAGCTCCAATTTTTCATGTCAATGGAGATGATCCAGAAGCAGTAGTTCACTGCGCTAAAATAGCAACTGAGTACAGGCAAAAATTTAACAGAGATGTTGTGATAGATATGGTTTGTTATAGAAGATTTGGACATAATGAAGGAGACGAACCTTCATTTACACAGCCATTAATGTATAAAAAAATTAAGTCACATCCATCTACACTTACTTTATATGGCAAAAAATTAAGTAACGAAGGATTAACTTCAGATAACGAATTACAAAAAAATAAAACTAATTTTAAAAAATGGTTAGAAACTGAATTTGAAAAATCTAAGAATTACAAATCGGATTTAAAATGGTTCGATGGTGTATGGTCGAGATTCAAGCCAGGCTTAGGTAAAGACAAAAGAGGAGCAAGTGGGGTTGATAGTAAATTATTAAAAGCTGTTGGAAAAAAAATTTTTAAATTCCCCGTAAGTTTTTCTGTTCACAAAACTTTAAAAAAAATATTTGATTTAAGAAGTCAATTAATAGAAAGAGAAAGTGGTATAGATTGGGCTACGGCAGAAAGTCTTGCATTTGGAACATTACTAGCCGAGGGCTTTTCGGTAAGACTATCTGGGCAAGACTCAGGAAGAGGAACTTTTAGTCAAAGACATGCTGTTCTAAGAAATCAAGAGAATCATCAAAGATACATACCTTTGAACAATATTAAAGTAGGACAAAAGAATTTTGAAGTAATAGATACTTTGCTTTCAGAATTTGCGGTATTGGGTTTTGAGTTTGGATACTCGCTTTCTGAACCTGAAACCCTAGTTTTATGGGAAGCTCAATTTGGAGACTTTGCTAATGGAGCTCAGATAATTATAGATCAATTTATCTCCTCAGGTGAGTCGAAATGGGGACGGGCTAGTGGTTTAGTAATGCTCCTACCACATGGTTATGAAGGACAAGGACCCGAGCATTCTTCTGCAAGGTTAGAAAGATTCTTACAGTTGTGTGCCGGTGAAAATATGCAAGTTGTAAATTGTACTACTCCAGCAAATTATTTTCATGTTTTAAGGCGTCAAATGCATAGAGAGTTTAGAAAACCATTAATAGTCATGACTCCAAAATCTTTACTAAGACATAAGAGGTGTGTTTCAAACTTATCAGATTTTTCACAAAAAAGCACATTCCACAGAGTCTTAGAAGATGACGCATACTCAAAGGTAAATAATTTATTGGAGCTTAAAAAAAAGGATGAGAAAATTAAAAAAGTGGTGATGTGTTCAGGAAAAATTTACTACGACTTACTTGAAGCAAGAGAAAAAATAAAAAATGATAGAGTTACTTTTGTTAGAATAGAACAGTTGTATCCTTTTCCTGCAAAAACTTTAGCCAATATCTTAAAAAGATATAATAAAGCAGAATTTATTTGGTGCCAAGAAGAACCAAAAAATATGGGCGCCTGGAATACTGTAAGAAATTATATAGATAGAACTTTGGAAATGACTAATCTTGGTGATAAATCAGTAAAATATGTAGGCAGAAACGCCTCTTCTTCTACAGCGACAGGAAACCTCAATAAACATCTTGCACAACAAAAAGAAATATTAGAAAAGATATTAAAAGACTAATGGCAGAAAAAATAATAGTTCCCACTCTTGGTGAGTCAGTCACAGAGGCAACAGTATCGAAATGGCTAAAAGATCAAGGAGAGAAAGTTGTAGCTGACGAACCCATCGTTGAGCTCGAAACAGATAAAGTAAATGTTGAAGTGCCAGCACCAAGCAATGGAGTGCTAAGTAATATTGCAGTAAAAGAGGGTGAAACAGTCAATGTCGGGTCTCTTCTTGGAACAATTAATGGAGGCACAAGTGCTCAACAAGCGGTAAAAGAGGTAAAAAAATACAATCCTCCACCTAAAAAAGAAAAAGAAATTAAAAAAGAAGTTAAACCAATTTTAGAGGAAATAAAAAAAACACCTCCAATAAAAAAACCAGCTCCAGTTAAAAAAATTGAAGTAGCACAAGCTACCAAGGAGGAAGAACCTTTGATACTCCATCAAGAACATGAGGAGGTTTCAGTTAGTAATAATATTTCTCAAAAACCACAAGAAGTAAGAGTGGCTCCCTCTGCAAGAAAAATGGCAGTAGAGTCAAATATAGATCTATCTAAAATTCAAGGCACAGGAAAAAATGGAACAATTTTAAAAGAGGATATCATGAGTTTGATGGGTTCCAAACCTTCTCCATCAGAAAGAAAAATTAAATACGGCCCTGAAGAGAGAATTAAAATGACAAGGTTGAGACAAACAATTGCAAAAAGATTAAAGGAAGCTCAAGAAAATGCAGCAATGCTAACTACATTTAATGAAGTAGACATGAGTGAAGTTATTTCGATGAGAAATCAATATAAAGATGAATTTTTAAATAAATACGGAGTAAAACTAGGTTTCATGTCTTTTTTTGTAAAAGCATGCGTAATTGGTTTAAAAAATTATCCTGCAATCAATGCTGAAATACAAGGCAATGAAATAGTTTACAAAAATTATTATAATATAAGTATAGCCGTTGGAACTGACAAAGGCTTAGTTGTTCCAGTTTTAAGAGAGACTGATGAAATGTCTTTTGCAGATATTGAAAGAAATATTGGTGATCTTAGTCAAAAGGCTAGAGATGGAAAAATCACTATAGAGGACTTACAAGGTGGAACTTTTACTATCACCAATGGAGGAATATATGGCTCTATGTTATCTACTCCAATTTTAAATCCTCCTCAATCAGCAGTTCTTGGAATGCATAATATTGTACAAAGACCTGTTGTGGTTGATGGAAATGTTGAACCTAGGCCGGTGATGTATTTAGCATTATCATATGATCATAGAATTATTGATGGAAAAGAAGCAGTTTCATTTTTAAAAATAGTAAAAGAGTGTCTGGAAAAACCTCAAAGACTTTTTCTTAACATATAATTATGGAAAGTAATTTTGATTTAGTTGTTATTGGTGGCGGTCCAGGTGGTTATGTCTGTGCAATAAGAGCTGCACAATTAGGGTTAAAAACAGCTTGTATAGAGTCAAGAGGGGCCTTAGGCGGCACATGTTTAAATGTTGGATGCATACCGTCTAAAAGCTTATTAAATTTATCCGAAAATTATCATAAAGCAAAAAAAGACTTTAATAAACAAGGTATAGAAATTGACGGAATAAAACTTAACATTGAAAAAATGATGTCTAATAAAAATAAATCTATTCAAGTATTAACTAAAGGGGTAGAGTTTTTATTTAAAAAAAACAAGGTGACATATTTTAAAGGCAAAGGTGTTCTTTTTTCAAAAAACGATATTGTAGTTTATGAAGATAATAACAAAAGAACTAATGTTAAATCTAAAAATATTGTAATAGCCACTGGATCAGCTGTAACTTCATTACCTGGAATAGAAATAGATGAAAAAAATATTGTATCTTCTACCGGCGCCTTATCTTTTGACAAAGTCCCTAAAAAACTCGCAGTTATTGGGGGAGGTTATATTGGTTTGGAAATGGGGTCTGTCTGGTCGAGATTAGGCTCCGAAGTTATTGTTGTAGAGTATTTAGACTACATAACTCCAGGAATGGATAGAGAAGTTTCAAATGAATTTCAAAAAATTTTAACAAAACAAGGAATTAAGTTTAAGATGGGCTCAAAAGTTGATTCAGTAAAAGATCAAGGGGGCTCAGTATCCATCTCATATACAAATGTTAAGAGTTCAAAAAAAGAGAAATTGGAAGTAGATAAAGTTTTAGTATCAGTAGGAAGAAAACCATATACAGAAGGATTAAATCTTTCAAAAGTTGGAATTAAAAAAGATAATAAAGGAAGAATAGAAGTTAATGATAAATTACAAACTTCAGTGAATAATATTTACGCTATAGGTGATGTTATCAAAGGACCAATGTTAGCACATAAAGCAGAGGAAGAAGGCATCGCTGTTGCAGAAATTTTAGCAGGTCAAGCAGGTCATGTTAATTACGATGTAATACCAGGTGTGGTCTATACATCGCCAGAAGTTGCTACTGTTGGAAAAACAGAAGAGCAATTAAAAGAGGAAAACAAATCTTATAAAATTGGTAAATTTCCATTTCTTGCTAACTCTAGAGCCAAAGTAAACAATGAAACTGAAGGATTTGTTAAAATACTTGCTGATAGCAAAACTGACAAAGTCCTAGGCGTCCATATCATTGGGCCTCACTGTGGAGATATGATTGCAGAGATGGCTTTGGCGATGGAGTTTGGAGCAAGTTCAGAAGATATTGCTAGAACGTGTCATGCTCATCCTACACACACAGAAGCCATTAAAGAAGCAGCTTTAGCTGTTGATAAAAGACCAATTCATTTTTAAAAAAAAAAAATTCAACTACTATTAAAATATGAAAGCGCAAGTATTGTTGCCTAAAATATTTAATTTTTCATTCACATACGAAACAAAAAAAGAAAAATTGACCCCGGGTGATATTGTCGAAGTTCCTTTTGGAAAAGAAGAGGCAATTGGTGTTGTGTGGCCGGGTGAAAGTTTTGCTGCAAAAGATATAAAAATTAAAAATATTTATAAAAAAATTGATAAAATTTCTTTAAATAAAAATTTATTTATAAAAAACGATAAAAATTTTGATTTAAGAGTTATAAAAGCAAAAAAATTTAACTTAAATCAAGAACAGAATAATGCTTTAAAATTTTTAAATTCAAAAAATAATAGATTTGATGTTTCTGTCCTTCAAGGAACAACTGGTTCAGGCAAAACACTTGTATATTTTGAGAGAATAAAAAAAATTATTGCTGAAAATAAGCAAGCATTAGTTTTACTTCCTGAAATTTTTTTAACTAATGAATTTAAGACAAGGTTCTATGATTTTTTTGGTCTTGAACCTGCAATTTGGCATTCGAAAATAACGCCAAAAAATAAAAGAATTATTTGGAATGGTATAATTAACAATAACATTAAATTAGTAGTTGGAGCGAGATCCTCTTTACTTTTACCTTTTAAAAAACTTGGAGTTATAATAGTTGATGAAGAACATGACACTTCTTACAAGCAAGATGAAGGTGTAATATATCACGCGAGAGATATGGCAATAGCCAGAGCTTCTTTTGAGAAAATACCAATTCATTTAGTGAGCTCCATACCATCATTAGAAACTTTTAATAATATACAAAACAAAAAATTTCGACATTTTAAAATTGACAAAAGATATGCCGACTATCCTTTACCAAAAACAAAAATTGTAAATTTAAATTTAAAAAAAATAAAAAATAGTTTTATTTCTGATGAGAGTATTAAAATTGTCAAAAAGTTTCTTGAGAAAAATGAACAGGTTTTATTTTTTCTAAATAGAAGAGGTTATGCTCCATATTTAATTTGTAAAAATTGTGGATATAAGCAAATATGTAATAATTGCTCGATGTATTTAACATTTCACAAAAGTAAAAATAAAGCTGTTTGCCATCATTGTTCTTCTGAAAAAAAAATATCTAATAAATGTAAAGATAAAAAAAATTGTGATTTTATAATGTATGGACCAGGCGTTGAAAAAATTTATGAGGAAGTAAGTAAATTATTTCCTACTAGCAAAATAGAAATTTTTTCAAGTGATTATATGAAAAAAAAGGATCACACAAATTCCTTATTTGATAGAATCAGAAATAATCAGGTAGATATTTTAGTTGGAACTCAGATGATTTCAAAAGGATTCAATTTTCCTAGGTTAAATTGTATAGTTGTAATTGATGCAGATTTTTCAGGAAGAGGTTATGACCTAAGGACTACTGAAAAAAATATTCAATTGTATAATCAATTAAGTGGAAGAGCTGGTAGATTTAGCTCTGAGTCTTTAATTGTTTATCAAACATTATCTCCAGAAAACGTTACTTTAAATGAGTTGATAAAAAACAATCCTGATGAAATTTTAAAAAAAGAGCTTATTTTAAGAAAAGAAAATTCCCTACCTCCTTTTTGTAGACTTATTGCAATAATTATATCAGCAAATAATCAATCTTTAAGTATTGAAGGAGCTAGAGAAATTAAAAAACGTCTTAGTACGATTAATGGTCTAGAAGTCATGGGCCCTGTAGACTCACCTTTACTGAAGATAAAAAAAAAATTTAGATCAAGATTACTAATTAGATTTAATGAGAAAAGCTTAAAGCAAAAAATGGTTTCCAGCCTTCTAAATACATTGAAAATCTCAAGCAAAATTAAACTTACGGTTGATGTCGATCCCGTTAACTTTGGATAATTTTTAAATTGCCAACTTGATCAAGGTAAACTCTTATGATACGACACGCTCATTATTTCATAATAATTTCAATAAAAAATGAGTACAAATAAATCTTTCTCAACAGAAACTTCAGAAAGATACTCCCGTGCGCTTTTTGAAGTAGCGCAAGAAGCTAGTGAATTAGAGAAAATAGAAAATGATATCAAGAACTTTGCCTCTTTATTGAGCAATAGTCTTGAGATAAAAAATTTCATACACAACCCAACTCAAAGTAAGGAAAATCAAAGCAACGCATTAAAACTATTAGCTGAAAAGCTAAACTTTTCGAAAAATTTAAAAAACTTTATGTTTTTATTAATAGAAAAAAGAAGAATATTTTTTGTTGAAAAAATTGTTGATAGTTTTTTAAAATTATGTGCACAAAAAAGAGGTGAAGTTAAAGCTTCGTTAATATCTTCAAAAGAATTATCAGAGACTGAACTTGAGAATATAAGTAAAGAACTATCTTCTTCAACAAGCTCAACTATAAAATTTAATTACAAGGTTGATAAAGAACTTATCGGAGGATTAAAACTTCAACTTGGAAGCTTTATGATCGATACCTCGATTAAAAATAAATTAAATAAATACAAACAAGAAATGTTAGAAAATTAATATGTCTATAAATCCTTCAGAAGTTACTAAATTACTTAAAGATCAAATTAAAAATTTTGGTGAAAAAGCTGAAGTTTCAGAAATTGGAAAAGTTTTATCAGTTGGTGATGGAATTGCACGAGTTTACGGTTTGGACAATGTTCAGGCTGGAGAAATGGTTGAGTTTGAAGATGGTTCTAAAGGTATGGCATTAAATCTAGAAAATGACAATGTTGGAGTTGTAATTTTTGGAGATGATAGAAAAATTAAAGAAGGCGACACAGTAAAAAGAACTAACGCAATTGTGGATGTTCCAGTTGGAAAAGAATTATTAGGAAGAGTTGTTGATGGTTTAGGAAATCCAATAGATGGAAAAGGAGCTATCTCCTCTAAAGATCGAAAAAGAGTTGAAGTAAAAGCACCAGGAATTATTCCTAGACAATCTGTTAGTGAACCAATGCAAACAGGTTTAAAATCTATCGACTCACTTATACCTGTAGGAAGAGGTCAAAGGGAATTAATTATCGGTGATAGACAAACAGGTAAAACAGCAGTTGCAATTGATGCAATAATCAATCAAAAAAAAATAAATGAGTCTTCTGATGAAAAGAAAAAACTTTATTGTGTTTATGTAGCAATTGGTCAAAAACGTTCAACTGTAGCTCAAATAACGAAAACTTTAGAGGAAGCAGGCGCACTTAAATACACAACAATAGTTGCTGCAACGGCATCAGACTCTGCACCACTTCAGTTTTTAGCTCCTTATACTGGTTGCACAATAGGTGAATATTTTAGAGATAACGGTATGCATGCTTTAATAGTTTACGACGATTTGTCAAAACAGGCAGTAGCATATAGACAAATGTCACTTTTACTTAGACGACCTCCAGGAAGGGAAGCTTACCCTGGTGATGTTTTTTATCTTCACAGTAGACTTTTAGAAAGATCTGCAAAATTAAGTGATGCCAATGGAGGTGGATCATTAACTGCATTACCAATTATAGAGACACAAGCAGGTGACGTTTCTGCTTATATTCCTACAAATGTAATTTCTATCACTGATGGACAAATATTTTTAGAAACTGAATTATTTAACCAAGGAATAAGACCTGCTGTTAACGTTGGTTTATCCGTATCGCGAGTAGGATCTGCAGCTCAAACTAAAGCGATGAAAAAGGTAGCTGGCTCAATTAAATTAGAACTTGCTCAATATAGAGAAATGGCAGCCTTTGCTCAATTTGGATCAGACTTAGATGCTTCCACACAACAACTATTAAATCGAGGAGCAAAATTAACAGAATTATTAAAACAAGACCAATACTCTCCAATGACTGTCGCAGAACAAGTAATTTCAGTTTTTGCTGGAGTAAAAGGATATTTGGATGACGTTGATTTAGTAAAAATTAAAGGATTTGAGAAAGATATAATCGAAAAAATCAAAAATGATAAACCAGAAATTATTGAAGCTATTCAATCTTCTGGAAAATTAGATGAAGATACAGAAAATCAATTAAAACAAGTTATAGAGGAATATAAGAAAAAATAATGCCCAGTTTAGACGATCTAAAAAAAAGAATTAAAAGTGTAAAATCTACGCAAAAAATTACTAAGGCAATGAAGATGGTTGCTGCAGCAAAATTAAGGAAGGCCCAAGAAAGCGCAGAGAGAGGCAGACCTTACAGTCACAAAATGCAAAATATAATATTGAACTTGACCAAATCCATTAATGATACTCAAAATGCACCAAAACTGCTAGTTGGAACTGGAGAGGATAAAAAGTATTTGTGTGTAGTTTTAACCGCTGACAGAGGTCTTTGTGGAGGATTTAATTCAAATATTTGTAAATTAGCCAAGACTAAGTTTAAAAAAATTTTAGGTGAAGGAAAAGAGCTTAATATTATTACTGTTGGATCGAAAGGATATGATCAAATTAAAAGGGAATACAGTAAATATGTTATTAAAAAATTCAGTTTTAAAGATAAAAAAAATATAAGCTTCAATGAAGCGGATGAGGTAGGAAAAGAAATAATATCCTTATTCGATCAAAATAAATTTGATAAATGTATTATATTTTACAATAATTTTAAAAACGTAATTACACAGATACCGCAAGCTCAGCAAATAATTCCAGCAGAGACAAAAAATTTAAAAGAAAGTAATGACGAAAACTTTTTATATGAATTTGAACCAGAAGAAGATGAAATTTTAGAGGATTTGTTGCCAAAAAATATTTCAACTCAAGTTTTCAAAGCTCTGCTTGAAAATGCAGCAAGTGAACAAGGGTCAAGAATGACTGCAATGGATAACGCAACAAGAAATGCTGGAGATTTAGTCGATAAACTTACAATTGATTATAATAGAAGCAGACAAGCCTCTATTACAAAAGAATTAATAGAAATTATATCAGGAGCAGAAAGTTTATAATTATGAGTAAAAAGGGAAAAATAACACAAATTATTGGTGCGGTAGTTGACGTAAATTTTGAATCTGATTTACCGGAAATTTATACAGCGCTAGAAGTGAACAATTCAGGAAATAAATTAATCTTAGAGGTTGCTCAACACTTAGGAGAAAACGATGTTAGAACAATTGCGATGGACGCAACAGAAGGTCTTAAAAGAGGAGATGAAGTCATAAATACTGGAGCACCAATAAGTGTCCCAGTTGGTCCTGAAACGCTTGGAAGAATTATAAATGTTGTTGGTGAGTCTATAGATGAAAAAGGTGAAGTTAAGACAAAAGAAAAATGGCCGATACACAGAGCAGCTCCAAAATTTACAGATCAAGCAACTGAAACAGAACAATTAGTTACAGGCATAAAAGTTATCGATCTTTTAGCACCATATGCAAAGGGTGGAAAAATTGGGTTATTTGGTGGAGCCGGAGTTGGAAAAACAGTGACGATCATGGAATTAATTAATAACATTGCAAAAGCACACGGAGGATTTTCAGTTTTTGCAGGTGTTGGGGAAAGAACTAGAGAAGGAAATGATTTGTATCATGAAATGATTGAGTCAGGAGTAATAAAAACTGACGGTAAAGGATCAAAAGCAGCACTTGTTTATGGTCAGATGAACGAACCTCCAGGAGCAAGAGCAAGAGTTGCTTTAACCGGTTTGACAGTTGCCGAATATTTTAGAGATAAAGAAGGTCAGGATGTTTTGTTCTTTGTTGACAATATTTTTAGATTCACCCAAGCTGGATCAGAAGTATCAGCTCTATTAGGAAGAATTCCTTCTGCCGTTGGATATCAACCAACTCTTGCTACAGACATGGGTAATTTACAAGAAAGAATCACTTCTACAGACAAAGGTTCTATTACATCAGTTCAAGCTATTTATGTTCCAGCCGATGACTTAACTGATCCAGCGCCGGCTACATCTTTCTCACACTTAGATGCAACAACAGTTTTATCAAGACAGATAGCAGAAATAGGAATTTATCCTGCTGTTGATCCTTTGGACTCAACTTCAAGAATTTTAGATCCAAGAGTAGTTGGTGAAGAGCATTATAGAGTAGCTAGAGATGTTCAAAAAATTTTACAAGCTTATAAGTCTCTTCAAGACATCATTGCCATCCTAGGAATGGATGAACTCTCAGAGGAGGACAAGTTAACTGTTGCTAGAGCAAGAAAAATACAAAGATTTCTATCTCAACCATTTTTTGTTGCTGAAGTATTTACAGGTTCTCCTGGAAAACTAGTAGACTTAAACGATACGATAAAAGGTTTCGATTCTATATGTAAGGGAGAATACGATCATTTGCCTGAAGCGGCATTTTATATGGTGGGCGGTATAGAGGAAGTAATTGAGAAAGCAGAAAAATTATCTAAAGACAATAAATAATGTCAGATAAATTCACAGTTGAAATAATAAGTCCAGATCAAACAATTTTAAAACAAGAAACGAATGAAGTAATAATTCCCTCTTTCGAAGGCCAGATGGGAATCTTAAATAACCATATCCCTCTAATCACATTTTTGAGACCTGGGATTATTACAATAAAGGCTGAAGGCGACAAAAAATATTATGTAGAAGAGGGAACAGTTGAGTTTTCAAATAATAATTTATTAATTTTAACTTCAACTGCAAAAAATATAGCTAATCTAGATAAAAACATAATTAATGAGCTTCTCCAAAAAGCAGAAGCAAACCTAAATACCCAGTCTACTGATAAAGAGAGATACGTAGCATCTTACAAATTAGAAACTTTAAAAGAAATTAGCCAATAATAAGATTAATTTCTCTTAGAAGATTAAGATATAAATCTTTTTTAAAATTAACTATTACTTCGGGTAAAAATTTAGGCTCAATCCATTTCCAATCTATAAATTCTGCATGCCTTGTATTTAAATTTATCTCTTTTTCCTCTCCTAAAAATCTTGTAATAAACCATTTTTGTTTTTGTCCTCTGTATTTACCTTTCCAAATTATACCAACTAAATTTTCGGGTAATTCATATTGATAAATTTTGTCAATTTCTTTGATAATTTTAATATTTTGAATACTAGTTTCTTCGAACAATTCTCTTTTCATTGCAGTGATATAATTTTCTCCTTCATCTACACCACCTTGCGGCATTTGCCATTTGTCTCCAGGATTATCTTTTCTTTTCCCTACAAAAATTTTATTTTGTTTATTTAAAACTATTATGCCAACTCCTGTTCTTAATGGGAGTTTTTGCTTTATCATTTTAAGAATTGAAGAGTTTAATGGCGTAATTTAATTGGTTATCTTTCTCTGATTTAATTTTAAAATCATCGCCAACCTCTTCTATCAAGATATCAGGCGTGACTCCTACTTCAGAAATAGATTTACCAGATGGCAGATAGTATTTTGAAATAGTTAATCTAATACCACCTCCATTTTTTAATGGTATAATAGATTGTACCGACCCTTTACCGTAAGAGCTTTCACCTAAAATTATTGCTCTCTTATGATCTTTTAATGCGCCAGCGAATATTTCAGCCGCAGATGCTGAACCATTATTTATTAGTACAACAATTGGTTTTCCTTTAACTTCATCACCTTTTCTAGCAAAAAATTTTCTTGTCTCGGAAACATTCCTGCCTTTTGTTGAAACTATTTCACCATCATCTAAGAAAAAATCAGTTATGTTTATTGCTTGTGTTAGAAGTCCCCCGGGATTATTTCTTAAATCAAGAACATAACCTTTAATTTTTTTATTTTTCTCAAAATTCTTTATTGATTTCAAGAATTGTTTATCGCTATTTTCATTAAAAGATTTTAATCTTATATATCCAATATTTTTTTCTTTACTTATAATTTCAGAATTAACAGATCTAACTTCAATTATTTTTCTAGTTATTTTAAATTCTAAAGGTTTTTTTACATTTTTTCTTCTAATTGTAAGATCAATCGAAGTTCCAACTGGTCCTCGCATTAATTTTACAGCTTCCATTAAAGTTTTACCTTGAACTTGATCTTTACCAATTTTTACAATGTAATCACCAGCTTTAATTCCTGCCTCAGCAGCAGGTGTATCATCAATAGGTGAAATAACTTTTACTACTCCAGCTTCCATTCCAATTTCTATTCCAAGACCACCAAACTCACCTCGGGTATCAGTTTGCATTTCTTTAAAAAGCTCAGGAGACATGTAAGCAGAATAAGGATCTAAAGATTGTAAAACACCATTAATTGCTGAGTCCATCATTTCAGCTTGATCTACTTCATCTACATAATCTTTTTTAATATTTTCTAACACTTCACCAAACAAATCAATTTTTTCATAAAGATCATTTTTGGAGAATACAGTCGTGTTTAAATTTAATAAGAATATTAAAAAGAATAAAAATTTTCTCATAATGTAGCTCTCTCTTTAGGTATTTCTTCAGACCACATTTTTTCAAGATCATAAAACTCTCTTTTTTCAGGATGAAAAATATGAACTATGACATCATGGGCATCGACTAATTTCCAATCATTACTATCTTTTCCCTCTATTCTACAATTTTCAATTCCTTTTTTTTTAAGCTCATTAACAAGTATTTCAGAAAGTGATTGAAGATGCCTTGAAGATGTACCTGAGGCAATTATCATATAATCAGCTATATAGGACTTATTCTTAAGGTTTATTGAAGTGATGCTTTGAGCTTTATTATCGTCTAATATTTTTTCAATTTTTTTTTTAATTTCAGAAACTTCCATTAATATTTTAATCTTTTTTTGTTTTTTAACTGTGTGGATGAAATTGTAATATGTTTGTTTTTGATGAATATGATTTTATTTTTAAAATTTTTAACCACAATTGATTTCATTCCTTTTCTATCATATCCCCTTCTAGAAAAAACTATTAATTTCACTAATTTTACAATTTTTTTCCAGCTTTTCCACTTGTGAAATCTGATTAAATTATCAGAACCGATTATAAAATATAAATTCTTAATATTTTTTTTTCTAATAAAGTAATTAATCATATCAATGGTTCTAGAGGATTTGACGATATTTTCTAGATGTGTTGTTTGAATCTTTTTTTGTGTTCTAGATATTTTTTTTGCATACTTAACTCTTTCATCTAAAGAGTAAAAAGTTTTATTCTTAAAGGGATTTTTTTTGGTTATAACCCAATAAATCTTTTTTAATTTAAATTTTTTAATAGCAATTTTTGATATACCCAAATGCCCTTTATGTGCAGGGTCAAAACTACCACCCAAGATTCCGATGTATTTTTTTTGGATATTTACCATCAATTATGGTCTAACAATTCCTTTTCCAGATACAATATACTTGTATGAAGTTAATTGATTGATCCCTACAGGACCTCTAGGTGGAAGTTTGTTAGTAGAGATACCAATTTCACCACCAAAACCAAATTCACCACCATCAGCAAATTGAGTTGAAACATTATGCATTGCTATTGAGCTATTTACTCCATTTAAAAAAATTTCAGCGTTTTTTTTGTTGTTAGTAATAATACTATCAGTATGCATTGTGCCGTATTTTAAAATATGTTCAACAGCACTCTTTACGTTTTTAACTGTTTTAACTGAAATAATTGCATCTAGATATTCTGTTTTCCAGTCTCTCTCACTAGTTTTTTTTAATTTTCCTTTAAAAATTTTGTTAATTTTTTTATCAGCTCTAACTTCACAACCAGAGTTTAAAAGAGCGTTTATTATTTCTTTAGCATGTGAGCCTAAAGCTTTTTCCTCGATTAGAATAGTTTCAACCGCACCGCAAATACTTGTCCTTCTCATTTTTGCATTAATAATTAAATCTCTCGCCATTTTGATATTTGAAGTTTTATCAACATAGATGTGGCACAATCCTTCAAGATGACCAATTACGTGTATGTTAGAAAATTTTTGCACTTTTGTAACAAGTCCTTTCCCCCCTCTTGGTACAATCACATCAATGTATGCATTCATTTTTGATAACAATTGATCTACAATTTTTCTATTTTTATTTTCAATAAATTGAACACAGTTTTGATTGATATTATTTTTTCGTAAATTATCTCTAAACAAATTAGCTAATAATCTATTTGAATTGAAAGCTTCAGATCCACCCCTTAAAATAGAACAGTTTCCCGATTTTAAACATAATGCTGCAACATCAGCGGTTACATTAGGTCTGCTTTCATATATTACGCCTATGACACCAATTGGAGTTGTAACTCTTTTAATAGTTAAATTATTTGGTCTGCGCCATGTTTCTAGAACTCTTCCGACTGGGTCTTTAAACTTTGCTATTTCATTTATTGAGTGTCTAATACCTTCTATTCTCTTTTTATTTAAAATAAGTCTGTCAACTAAATGTTTTCTTTTAATATTTTTTACATCTTTTAAATTTTCTCTGATTATCTTATTTGAATTCTTTAGTAGAGATTGATTGTAATTATCTAAAACTTTTTTTATTTTTTTATGTTCAACGTCCTTTAAATCCTCAAAGGCTTTTTTGGCATTTTTGCCGACTGTTTCTAAATAATTCATTTATAATAATACCATATCATCCTTATGAATGACCTCAGTTTTACTTAGGTAACCAAGAATTGTTTCTATCTCTCTACTTTGTTTACCTTTAATTTTATCTATTTCAGCAGAGCTAAATGATGATAATCCCCGAGCTAGTTGATTATTATTTTGATCTAAGATTAATACATTTTCTCCTTTTTTGAAATTTCCATTAATCTTAGTTATGCCAGCTGCGAGCAAGCTTTTACCATTTAATAAAGCTCTAGC